>ERZ779888.772-NODE-772-length-35382-cov-5.070314_pt1 | contig 35382 bp, 42 predicted proteins | sample MGYA00511245_ERZ779888 | MGnify/ENA primary metagenome ERZ779888 (study PRJEB29588, sample SAMEA2155255) | human gut metagenome | biome: human gut; feature: human-associated habitat; material: faeces | place: Denmark | collected 2008/2010 ...
ACACTTTGATGTTGAAAATTTATACAAAAGTACAACGTTTAATTAATATACAATGTTCTTACGGTGTATTCTACAACAAGAATACATGGTGGAATGAGGAACTGAGGCTCAAGGAAGATTTCTGGATTTCCTGTTACATGAAGTACAAGGAAAGGAAGATACTTACTGACCTTAGATATAACTTCGAGCAGAAATCCACCTTCGTCAATTCAGGAGGTCTTGCTGCATTCCGGAACCAGGCTGAGGAACAACGGTCGATCATGTTAATCAAGAAGCATTTCGGTGATAGTATCAACTTGAAAGGTTCAACCAATAACGGTAAAGATAAGACAAAACAGCTTGTTCAGTACAATATAACATGCAAGTTTAAGTACTGAAAAAAGGCGTAAAAATGGCGAAGTCTTAGATTGCAAAACTTGACAATCTGATTTAACTTTACTGATGTAAAATAATAAAAGACAAGTTGTTATGATTATTAGAACCGTTAGAGGATATGATTTTTTTGAAGCATCTTCAGCTATGCAAAAGGCTGTAAGAAGAGCTGATACTGCCGTAGCCGGATACTTTGCTCTCGAGTTATGGACGAGTGGTTATAAGGATTATGTGTGGAAACGTTTATATACGATCTCTGCTGAAGATTGCTATGGACTTATTACGTCTGAAATTGAATCCTTATGGCAAGGGCATGAACTTGTAAGTAAAGGTGGAACTGAGGATAAGGGAAGGATATTTGTCAGCAAGGCTGTAATACTACTATGTGAATGTCGTAAGTGCAGGGATGCTGACCACCTGCAGAACTTCATATATGACAGAAATCTGATAGATGTTGAGAGGTGGATTGAGGATGTCCGGAAAAGCCCGATAATGATTCCTCCGTATACTTATGATGTACATACCCGAAAGGGTAAGAAAATGGGAAGAACAAAGGAGCAGTTCTTCAGGGACGAGCTTGAAGCTTTGGAACCCAGAATCCCTGGGCTGTTCGATAATCTTGTATAACCGGATGCCACGCATAGTCGTGGCATTCTTGTTTTATAAAAGTCAAACCAAAAAATATTGAAGCATGAGTAATAAATGTGATGCTAAGATGATAATCAAGAATCATCTTGATAAAAAGGCAAAAGAAGACGTTGTCTTTGCAGAAAAGTATAATAATTGTGGGAAAACTATTGATGACTGCTTTAACTATATACTTTCTGAAGCAAGAAAGAGAGGCAGTAGCGTATGCATGGCCGACGATGAGGTCTTTGGTCTTGCTGTACATTATTTTGACGAACTTGAAATAAAGGCCCCTGATAATGTTCCAGAGTGTGAAGTATCTGCCATTTCTGTATCTGAGGAAACATCTGATAAAGTGGAAGAGGCTTCTAAGGCAGAAAGTTTAATGGACTTGCTTGATGAAATGTAACCATGAATCCGAGAACGAAACGCGAAAGGCTGGTAGCCGAATTGAGTAGTAAGCTGCCAGCTATTACAGAAGCCCAGATACGGTGGGGGAAGAAACATTGTTTCCCACATAACGCATACAAGTGTAAGAATGAAATGTGGTGCAGTGAATGCGGAAGGATGTGGATTGACACTACCGGACAGAAGAAAGGTTACATACGGTGTCCTTACTGCGGTGAGCGACTTGAGATAAAGTCAAGCCGGAAAAAGAAATTACGTCAGTATGAATATATGACAATCGTTACAGCCGTTGACAAGTTTCAGGTGCTCAGACATATCGAGATTGGGAAACAAAAAAGCACGGATATGGGTGATATGTGGTACCATAGCATGGAAGTTTGCCAGCAGTGGATAACTGAGGATAGGAAAGAAACAGTAATGGCCAGGCCAATGAATATGGGTAGGAATGCCTGGATATACACACAGCCGATGAGCATCAAGAATTCTGTTGATTACTACGGATATAACTGTTATTCCATAAACGGTTGTGTATATCCAAAAGTAAAGCTGCTGCCTGTACTCCGTAGGAATGGACTTCGCACTTCGTTTCATGGAGTTACTCCGGCGGTGTTGATACGTGCTTTGTTGGGTGAAAGCAAGTATGCGGAAATGTTATTGAAAACCAAACAGTATAGCATGCTTGAATTTTACATGTATCGAGGTGGAATTTTCCATCCGTGGGCAGTGAATATCTGCAACCGTAACGGATATATCATCAAGGACGGCTCGATGTATGATGATTACTTGCATTTGCTTGATTATTTCCATTTGGATACCCATAACGCTCACTACGTATGCCCGAAGAACCTGAAGAAAGAGCATGACAAGCTGGTTGAGAAAAAAAGAAAGATAGAAGCAAAGATTCGGGCTGAACAGGAACGAAAAGAAAGGATTGAACGCATGTTCAGAATGAAGCAGGATATTCTGTCTTTCATCCGTAGAATCCAGCCGTTCCTGGGAATGGAAATCAAGGACGAGGATATTGTGATCCGTCCACTGGAAAGTGTTACCCAGTTCTATCAGGAAGGGAAGGCAATGCACCACTGTGTATATCAAAATGAATATTACAAGCATAAAGATTGCCTTATTCTTACAGCACAGAAAAATGGAAAACGCTTAGAAACAGTAGAAGTGAATTTGAAAACCTTCCAGATAATCCAAAGCCGTGCGGTTTGTAATGGAACTAGTGATTACCATGACAGGATAATCGAACTTGTGAACCGTAACATGGGGATGATTAGGAGGGCAGCTTCATAAATATAATAATAAAAACCTACAAAAATATGAGAATGGAACTACTATACCGGCAGCTTGATGCTCTTAAAATGGAGTATCAGAAAGCTTTATCGAAAAATGACAGGGCCGAAATAAAAAGGCTGTATGAAGATATACATAATCTCATCAAAGAAATAGAGGTCGCCAAAGGTGAGGAAATAATTCAGAAAGCCAAGGACTCCGGAATACTGGAGAAAACAAGCCGTATGATATGTCTGGTACAGCTTCTGATGTGTGAAACCAACGATCTGTTGTCGGAGATAGAGGATAATTTTAAGGAAAGCAGGATAATGACAGACAGCATTGTCTATATGCAGAAAGAATACTATAAAGCAGCGGACTTGTACTTCAAGGAATTTGCTAAGATAGTTGATTTCAACAAGAAAGGTGACGATATGTTCAGTGACCTAGAGGGGTTCGACAATATGATACGCATATTTGCCGATCTGAAGGATATGCCCAAGCCTGCATCCTTGATGGGCGGCTGCAAGCAGGCAGCATGGCTGGCCAACGGACGCAGTCAAATGTGTACGAAGTGCCCGTTAAGATATAATCCTGAAACGCTTATTTGTCAGGCTTGCGACAAGTCATTTAAAGAGGGCTTTCAGAAGGGGGCCAAATGGCTTGAAAAGAAAAGAATAGATAGAATAATGAACAAAGACAAGGAGGTGCAAAATGATAACAGAAAATGATCCGATGGTTCCACGTAAAGTTGGCCTTGAGAAAAATCCAAAAGGAACAGAATTGAAAATTGCCCAGCAGCGGGAGATGGAGAAGCATGGAAAGTATGTGGCTGTCCCAGGGGACAAGACCCACACAAGGATTTTCGTCCGCAACGGTGAGGATGCGGAAAAGAAGATAGCATCGTACTTGGAAAGAATCAATAGCCGGCCTCAAAGATGGAACTGATATGGAAGAAGTGAATAAAAAAATATTTATAGAATACGTATCCCACTTGTATAGCACCGATAAAAGCTATGAGGTTATTGGCCGAGACATCAAAGCGGTAAAGTTATTCCTTGAAAGCGATTATCAGGTAAGCCGTAAAGGATACAAGGCTTATATCAGAGAGAATGCCGTTGAATTATCTGACAAGCCATACATTAAAGACGCTCTATGTGGGTTCCTTAATTATCTTGGTATTGGATATTCACGCACACGAAAAGAGAAATCAGTTAAACCTTTGGAGAAGCTTAGCAAGATTTCAGAAAAGAACATGAAACTGATGAATGAATTTGTGTATTACCTTACACAGGATGAAGATTACTCTCCACATACACTGGAGATATATTCATTTTCGATAAAAAAATATTTCGAATACGCCAACGAGGTAACTGTTGACAATTACAAGCGTTTTGTACGGATGCTGGAGGATGAGGGATTGTCTCCAAGAACGATACGACTACGTATTACCGCACTTGAGCGATTCAGTAAATGGATGAAGAAACCGATAGAGTTGAAGCGCCCTAAGTTCAAGAAGGAATTGAATACAGAGAACGTGCCAACCGAAGCCGAATACAACCGGCTGCTTGAGTATTTGAAAACTTGTCATAACCGGGACAGGTACTTTTTCATCAAAATACTGGCTACAACAGGGGCAAGGGTAAGCGAGTTCTTCCAATTCAAGTGGGAGGACATCCTTTCCGGTGAAGTCACTCTAAAGGGAAAGGGAAACAAGTACCGGAGGTTCTTTTTCAGCAAGCAGTTGCAGGCTGAAGTGAAAGCATACGTGAAAGAGAGTCACAAGACCGGATATATCGCCGTAGGAAAGTGCGGAAGGATGACACAGCGGAGCTTGTGCCAGTCAATGAAAGAATGGGGCGATAAGTGCGGAATAGATAGAAGCAAGATGCACCCTCATGCTTTCCGGCATTTCTTCGCAAAAATGTATCTAAAAAAGAACAATGACGTGGTACAGTTGGCAGACCTGTTGGGACACGGAAGTATTGATACGACAAGAATTTATTTACAAAAAAGTTATGATGAGCAAAAAAAAGAATTTAATCGAAGCGTTGTATGGTAGCTTCATGTTTCTTGATAACCTTCCGGATTTGATAGACCGGGAAAACATTTACGATGAGACCGGACATGTGGATCTGGAGTTTATGACTGCCATCCTGCAATGGATGACAAGGATGTCAGATATAAGTGTAAAAGTGCAAAAGTCGTTGAACCGTATGTTGGGGTGTGACGAACTGGAGCAGAACAATAGCCGCAATAAGAATGATTCGGGAAGCAAATGGAGCGTAGAGGAAATTCTGAAACATTGTACGCTTGATGACAATATACTGAAATTACCGCAAGTACAATTCAACAAAAAGTCTTATGCGGAAGCGAAGAAATGGATTGAAGAAGCTGGAGGAAGCTGGCAGGGCGGAAAAGTGCAGGGCTTTACATTCCCTTTCAATGCGGATCGTGTATTCTCTATTCTTCATGAAGGAAAGCGGTGTAATTTACAGCAGGATTTCCAATTTTTTGCAACACCTCCAGAAGTCGCCGACTGGCTTGTGATGCTGGCCGGTGGCGTGCATGAAGATGAGAAGGTTCTGGAACCAAGTGCTGGTACTGGTGCTATCATAGATGCAATTCACCGAAGCTGTCCGGACGTAATTGTAGATTGCTACGAACTTATGCCGGAGAATAAGGAGATTTTATCGAAAAAGGATAATATACGTATTCTTGGAGATGACTTCACGAAATGTGATGTTGCACTATATGATAAGATTATAGCAAATCCACCATTCAGTAAAAATCAAGACATTAGGCATGTAAGGCGTATGTATGAATGCTTGAACTCCGGCGGTGTATTGGCTGCAATAACTGGTCCACACTGGGAATTAGGAAGCGAATCTGAATGTAAGGATTTCAGAAAATGGCTGGAGGATAATGGAGGGAAGAAATTCGAGATTGAAGAAGGAGCCTTCAAGGAAAGTGGAACCGGAACTAAGACAATAGCGGTGATATTAAAAAAATAATCGATGAAAACGAAATTTTATTACCTGTTCCTGGCAGTCATGTGGTGGCTGCTGGGATAGGTGGAAAGGAGAAGGATCATGAAGAAAAATGATATTGAGAAAGCGTCACAAGAATGTGCTGAAAGACTTGCAAACATAGCTTATGCAGGTGGTGGAAAAATTGGTAATGATGATTTGGAAACATCATTTAAAGCTGGTGTAGAGTGGTTTATGAATCATTTATTTCATAAAACGAAAGATGAAGTTCCGCAACCAATCGGTGATTATGCAAATGAGGTATATCCGCAAGTTCCTTGCTTAGTTAAAGGACATCTATCAACTGGATATGGTTATGGCGTACGGTATTGGAATGTGAAATGTCAAGTGTGGGATGACGAAGAATGCGACGATTATGAGTGCGACAAGGAAGCTGTAGAGGAATGGGCTTATCTGGATGATATTATTGGAAATATGGAGGACTGACTATGAGCAAGAAAGAAGAACAGGCATACGAATACTCAAAGAGAGTAAGCCGTGGCAATCCGATGACTAAGGATTTGGCTGAGTGCGCTTTCATGGTTGGCTGGGATGCCTGTATGAAGTATCTGGCTTTACTACCGTTGGATGAAGCCATCAGTGAGATTGTGAAACATATTGAAACCAACCGTTCGGACATGTCGAACAGTTCAAATTAAGCCGAAGTATGAAAGCAATATCCATAAAACAGCCGTGGGCGAGCTTAATCGCTCACGGTATTAAAGACATCGAGAACAGGACTTGGAAGTGTCCTAAGAAGTATATCGGCCAAAGAGTGCTGATACATGCTTCAAAGAATGCAGTAAAGGATGGATGGAGTGCACTAACACAAACGCAGTTAGAGAAAGTGTTTCCTCACAAGAATAAACTTTACGGAGATAATGAGTATCTTCCGAGTGGTGCCATCATTGGAAGTGTGGTTATAGCCGACTGCGTACAGAACCATCCTTCAGTCTGGGCTGAGAAAGGTTGCTGGAACTGGGTGATGAAAGATGCGGTTCTGTTTGACAAGCCGATTATAAATGTGAAAGGTAAACTTAGTTTTTGGAAATATGAATTATGAGTATGAAACACAAAAGACATCAAACGGGAAGGCTATTCAGCCGTGATACTTACATGTAGATGCTGATAAAAGACAGCCGAAGGAACTTTGAAAGGGCAGAAAGACTATTGGGTGATTTGAAACTGAAAAACCATATTATAGACGAGCTTGAAAAGGAGAACGAGGAACTTAAAAAAGAAGTAAACAAGCTTAAGGATGATGCGACATTTTATCACACTCAATGGGGAAAAGAGATAGACCTTTGTAAGGATTTGAAGAGAGAACTTGAATACGCAAAGAAGCGAAAATGGTGGATGATATGGAGTTTATAACTTACTGACAGCCCTTGTCAGTGCTTTGTGAATACCCGGTAACAGCTTTGTGGCGGTTATCGGGTATTTTATTTTCAACCAATTAAAATCAATAAGAATCTTTGGTAAATAGAATTCTTATCATTCAATCAAGTATGAAATGATGTCGTACAAATCTTTCAATAGCTTGATTATTGGATAACCGTTAAGTTGTTCCTGATACATAAAGTACATTGCCTTCACAGAAGCTTGCATGAGAAATTTTTTAAAATTCATAATAATCTTGCTTCCGATTATATCAGTCTACCGACATGGTATACTTCACCCGAAAAGCGAGATTGGCTTCTGCTTCTGCGAAAGTACTGAATCGTTTTTTTATGGTAGTTGCGTAAATGGGTAAAAGTGTAATTGATTGGGAATTAATTGTGTGTGAATTTTGCAAACTGATTAAATAAAAATTTGATTCATGAAAGCAAAGAAAAAACATGTTGTTGACCTGCTCATCAAGTTGTGTGAGTTGGTAATGGTATCTATTGTGTTATCATCATTGGTAATCTTAGGAGGTTTTGATATACCATCTGAATGGGTATATATACCTTCTGCGGTAGTTTCATTTCTCATTCTATATGTGTTCTACTGGGAGCGTGGAATATATTACTTTGTCTCATTCGTCGCGGGCGGAGTGCCAGGAAGGGTGTTCCTGAAGTTTGACGAGCGCGTATCTCTTGAGGTGATTGAAAATACAATATCCGGCCTGTATTCCGGTGAACGGGTACTTGTTATCGGATACAAGACAGTCAGCAGATATGAGTATGAATTGAATATCAAGTCCTGATGGAACATTATCAGGCCAAGGGAGTAATATTGATGATTATGGCTGTCCTGTTCTTCTATTCCATCGGTGAGGTTGAGCAGGATACCACACTCCTGATAATAATAGTGATGTTACTTGGTAACATACTGAATGTTTTATGTAAAATTCTAAACAAATTGTGATGATGAAAATTGTCGTAACCGGCAGTGAAGGCTTTATAGGTAGGGCCCTCTGCAAGAGTCTGAGAAATCGTGGTGTTGAAGTGGTCGGAATCGACCGTATGTGTGGAACTGAAGCTGCCGGCGTTCCGTGCCTTCTGGCCGGAGGTGGAATAGATGCTGTAATACATCTTGCCGCACAGACCAGTGTTTTCAATTCGGATCATGAAAAAATACTTCGTGACAACATTGATTCATTCGTAGCGATAGCTGATGGATGTAACCGGTTCGGGGTGAAACTGGTGTATGCCAGCTCCTCCACTGCAAATCCATGCAACACGACAAGCATGTATGGAGTAAGCAAGCATTTCGACGAAGTGTATGCTTCATTATATTGCAAGACAGCTACAGGTGTTCGCCTTCATAACGTATATGGTCCTGACCAGCGGAAAGGAACTCTTCTCTATGTCCTGATGAATCAAGAAAAGGTCAGCCTGTATAATGGAGGAATGAACACCAGATGCTTCACTTACATAGATGATGTGGTTGAGGGGTTGATATACGCAATAGGTTCAGACAAGAAGCTGGTAAACATTGTCAATCCGGAATCATGTACCGTACTTCAATTTGCGGAAGAAGTGCGGAAATACAATGGAGTTGATATTCAGTGCGTTTCTGAAAAGAGAGAATTCGACAATCCTGAACAATCTGTTGATGAAGGTATTTTTTCAGTACCTTTGGGTTACACCTCAGTCAGTAAAGGGATAGCAAAGGTTTTTGGCTGTGAGGAAAGGTAGAAAGATAAGGATTGATGACTGGGACAAACCCGCCCGCGGCTGGAGGAAATACGAAAGGTTCTGCAACATGCAGCCTAAAGTAAGAATCCACCGTAAGGGCGGGTTTTATTACATATCCCTATTCAGTAGAACGAAGGAAGGACTTTCTCTTGAGGAAATCAAGAATTCGGGTGAGTGCGCAGAAACCATTTCAGGTTCCGCCACGGAACTGATACTTTCATTGATACGGCCGGACGATGAATGGTGCATAATCACCACACCGAAGCGCAGGCACATCACAGAGTACCATTTCGCCACTGACATTTGCCAAAAAATTGCCCAGGGGGTGAAAATAAAATTCTATGAATCTGCCATGCAGTGCCTCAACAGGACACGTATCAATCCTGAGTTTTATCTTCTCCGGCCAATTAAGGAACAGAGAGTAATACTCTTTGATGACATCTGCACGACTGGAAGTACATTAACAGCAGCCTACGATTTGCTGAAAGACCGGAAACAGGTAATCATCATCGTCGGCATTAATAACCATTAGCCTATGAACAACAGGAAGTTGACGGAAAAGCAGGAAAAATTCTGCAATTATTACCTTGATTGTGAAGGTAATGCAAGTGAGGCATACAGAATGGCCTATGACGCATCAAAGATGCAGCCTGAAACCATCTGGAGCAATGCGAGCAGGATGCTTGCGAGTAACAAGGTTGCAACAAGGATAGAAGAATTGAGGTCGCAACGTGCCAAGGAATCGAAAGTGAGCCGTGATAAAGTGGAAAAGGTTCTCATGGATATTGTCATGATGGACCCGAACGATTTGTATATTGTAGATCCGGTTTCAGGGAAAATAAAGCTGAAATCTCCCAGCCAGATGCCGAAGCGCTTGAGAAATGCAATGAAGAAGATAAGTAACGACAAGGGTAAGGTAAGCTATGAGTTCAACGGTAAGGTGGAAGCGGCGAAGCTTCTGGCCAGTATGAACGGATGGAACGCGCCCCAGCAGATTTCCATCGGTGGTCAGGGAGGAAATGTCAACGAAATACGTATAGGTTTTGATTCTGACAATGAATAAAATCTAAAAAATAGAACAATATAGTGAGAAAAATTGCGAGGGTTATACAAAATATGACCTCAAAAATCTAAAGAATAGAACATTTATGCTGATAAATCACAAGAAACTCAATCCGAATGCATTTTACCTGCTGAAATATCTGAATGACGCCACACTTCGATTCATCATCTTGTATGGTGGTTCGTCATCGAGCAAGTCTTTCAGTGTAGCTCAGGTTGTGCTGATACAAACATTGCAGGACGGAGAGAATACTCTTGTGATGCGTAAGGTCGGAGCCTCAATTAGTAAGACTATTTACGAGGATTACAAGGTGGCAGCATCATTATTGGGAATCACACAATATTTCAAGTTCAACCAGAATGTAATTAAGTGTTTGTATAACGGAGCCAAGATAGATTTTTCAGGATTGGATGATCCGGAAAAGATTAAGGGTATTAGTAACTACAAGAGGGTACAGCTTGAGGAGTTGTCCGAGTTTGAGTATGCCGACCTCAAGCAGATCCGTAAGCGTCTGCGTGGCAAGAGGGGACAGCAAATTATTGTTGACTTCAACCCTATCAGTGAAACTCACTGGATAAAGAAGGACTGGCTGGATAACGAGAAACTGCATGATATCCCCATGTCTGTAGAAATTGGCGGCCAGATAATACCTGGAGAGTTGACAAAGGTGAAGTCGTTGAAGATGAACGAAGGTAGTACAATCGTGAATCCTAAGACAAAGGAAATAGAGGAGTATCCTCCCAATATGGTAGTGATACAGACAACATACCTGAACAACTTCTGGGTTGTGGGCTCTCCTGACGGAACATATGGTTACTATGACGAGCAATGCGTCATGGACTTCGAGCATGACCGGATTCATGACCCGGATTACTACAATGTGTATGCTTTGGGAGAATGGGGTGTAATAAAGACTGGAAACGAGTTCCTCGGTTCGTTCAATGTCGGAAAGAATATCGGTGAGTATCATTACATCCCAGGATTACCTGTACATCTTTCTGTCGATAGCAACGTGCTGCCGTACATATCTGTCAGTTATTGGCAGGTAGATCTGAGCACTGGAAAGAACATGTACCAGATTGCTGAGACCACGGCAGATAGCCCGAACAACAGCGCAAGGCGTGCTGCAAAACTGGTATCCAAGCGACTACAGGAGTTTGGGTATGACGATAAAATCTACCTTCATGGTGATGCCTCATCCAAAGCTGCTAATACTATTGATGATGAGAAGCGTTCGTTTATGGACCTTTTTATTGAAACACTGAAGAAGGATAACTGGATTGTTGAGGATAAGGTAGGTAAAAAGAATCCTTCCGTATCAATGACAGGTGAGTTTGTCAATGCCGTGTTTGAAAAATCACTTCCCGGCCTCAGAATAAGCATAGACGATGGATGCAGGGTATCAATCGAGGACTATCAGAGTGTACAGAAGGATGCGAATGGTGCAATCCTCAAGACAAAGATAAAGGACAGCGTAACGAAACAGTCCTATGAGGAACACGGGCACCTTACCGATACTTTGAGATATGTTGTACATGACATCATGTACGAGGAGTATTCCCAGTTCTCGAGCCGTCGTAAGCGCAACATGTATTCTGACAGAAGCGTGTTCGGATTCTTTAATCCTTCAGTGGAGTATCAATATTCAAAGAAGATTGTGTACATCATGCCGAATGTTGGAGGAAAGTTCTATATGTGTCAGGTAGCCAAGTGTGGAGACAAATGGCATGTTCTTGACCTCATTATGCGTGAAACTGCATCACTTGAAGAGATGAAGTCTGTTATATGTTCACATGATGCAGGAACTTACATCGTAGAATCGTCACCTGCTTATTTCCAAATGGCAAGGGAGCTGAGAAGTACACTTCCGGAAGTTAGGATCAAGAAGGAATATCAGGATATGGATAAGCGGATAGCTGCCACGTCTGATTTCATCAAGTCATATTTTCTTCTATCTGAAACCGGCATGGAGAATGATGAGTATATGTCATTCATAACCGAAGTATTAGATTACAATGAGGACAATATAAGTGGAGCCAGTTCCTTGCTGAGTGGTATAGCGTATACGATCATAAAATTAGGATAAACCTGATTGGTGGTGTATTTATTTGGTATTTAGTTGTTTATGCTCTGTTTTATTTTCCTTGTAAATTTCAATATTTTTTGAATTCTAACATCGTATATACCCATAATTTATCTTTGTCATATAAGGATAAACTATGGGATATTCAATTATAAAACAGGATACACTTCCAGCTTGTGCCGGTCTGAAAATGGCCAGTGAGCCACAGACGGTGTCAACGCCTAAGGGTGGTGATATTGACCGATGTGATGTGCATGAGTTATTCGCATCCCCACTGGTTTGCGGTCATAATTACATGGAACTGTTCCGTTCTGTTCCAGAAGTATTCTTTCCGATTGATTACATCGCTTCACGTATATCAGGTTCCGGATTCCAATTGAAGAAGGTAAAGGACGACAGTGTGGTCTGGGAGAACAAGAGAATGAACCAGATTCTCACAAAGCCCAACTGCCTTATGTCCTGGAACGAGCTGATATATTCCCATTTTGTGTACAAGTTGTCTACTGGAAATGCCTTCTTTCGTGCAGCCATGGGAGAAACATTCAAGAACCAGCCTAAGTGGAAATGGTGTGACAATTTCTGGGAACTTCCTGCTGATTTTGTGAATGTAGAGCCTAACATCGGTGCCGATATTCCAATCTTCGGAATAGCATCTGAAGATGATATTATCCGTTGTTACCGGCTGAATTACGGATATGTTAGTACTATGGAAATTCCTTCATATCAGATATGGCATGATCGTGACGGTTCACCTGAATATATGTCAATCAACGGGTTTCTGAAATCACAGAGCAGGTTGGCTGCTCATCTGAAACCTATTTCCAACCTTCTGGCCGTATATGAAGCTAGAAACGTCATTTATGTAAAACGTGGAGGTCTTGGTTTTTTGGTATCCAATAAGAAGGATGAAGCCGGAACTGCTGCAATGACCGAAGATGAAAAGAAGGAAATACTTGACAGCCATTTCGGCAAGTTCGGACTGGACCAGCGTAGACTTCCGTATGGATTAAGTGACGTTCCCTTGTCATTCGTAAGAACAAACCTTACTATCAGTGAATTGCAGCCATTTGAAGAAACCTTGACAGACGCTATACAGATAGCCGGAGCATACGGTATCCCTTCAGTGCTTGTTCCTCGAAAGGACCAGTCAACATTCAGCAATCAGGCCACAGCGGAAAAGGCTGTATATACATCTACCATCATTCCGATGGCCAAAAAGTTCTGCAAGCAACTTACTGCATTTCTTGGACTTGAAGAAGGTGGTTATTACTTGGATTGTGATTTCTCTGATGTTGATTGCCTGCAACAGGGATTGAAAGAGGCAGAGGAGGTTAAAACTCTTATTAATACCAGATGTAAGGAACAGTTCCTAAGTGGCCTCATCAGCATAAACGACTGGAGGGCGCAAATCAAGGAAAGCAGATTTGAAGAACCTATGTTTGACAAAACTTTGTATGAGATGTCAGACGAGGAGAGAGAGATAATAAAGAATGTAATTAGTCTTAACACAAAAAGTGAAGTTGAAAATGGAAGAGAAAACCAAGAGCCTCCAGTACAGAACGAAGGCGAATGATGTGGATGAGAAGGGTATCGTAACGGTAGCTGTGAACGGTATCGGTGTGAAAGACTCACAGAACGATATTTCTATGCCTGGTTCTTTCAACAAAACGTTGAAGGAAAATATCGGCAGGATGAGATGGTTTCTGAATCACCGTACAGACCAGTTGCTTGGCGTTCCAATCAGTGGAGAAGAAAAAGAAGGAAACCTGATCATGGTTGGCCAGCTTAACCTTGAGAAGCAGATTGGACGTGATACATTGGCGGATTACAAGCTGTATGCGGAGAATGGCAGAACGCTGGAACACTCTATCGGAGTGAAAGCAATCAAGCGTGACGAGACTGACCCGTGTAAGGTTCTTGAATGGAAGATGTTCGAGTATTCGACTCTGACAAGCTGGGGAAGCAATCCTCAGACATTCCTTGTCAATCTAAAGTCAGGTACCAGCGAGCAGGTTAAAGATGCCATTGAATTCATAAGGAAGGCGTTCAGAAACACTAATTATTCGGAGGAACGTTTAAAACAATATGATATGGAACTGAATCTACTTCTTAAAGCAATTAATGGAGGTAACGTGGTTACTTGTCCTCATTGCGGTCACCAGTTCGACTACGATTCGCAGAAGGAGGTAACATTCTCACAGCAGGTTCTTGAGAGTGCTTCAATGTATTCAAGATGGTTGACTGACCGCATTGTAAGCCAGGAGATAGACAAGCTGGAACCGGAAGTGCGTGCTGATGTCATTGCACTTATTGATTCTGTCAAGTCTGAAGGTCAGGAACTGACTGAAAAATCGGTACAGAATTTCATGGCATATGTCCGTTGTCCGGCATGTTATGGAAGAGTATATAGAAGTAACGCCTTGTTGCAGGATAATAGCACAAACATCTTCTCCGGAAAGTCTGAGCCGTTGAATGACACTCAGGATAAAACTGACGGGGCGCAAGAGGATGATGATGTTAAGAAAAAAGCCGCCGAAAGCACTTCTTTCTTCGGTCCTTTGAATAAGGTATTTAGTAATAATGATTAAAAATTCAATTTAAGATGAAGAAATTTACAGTTGCAGATTTCGGTCTTAAGACTGACGGCCTGCCTCAGGAACAGGCTACGTTTATGAAGAACATCGCACAGATGATGTGTAATGTTATCAACAAGGCGATGGAAGGTGTTATCTCATCTGAAGATATGGAAGCCAGATTGAAAAGCCTGAACGATAAACTGAATGGTTATGACGATGAGAAGTTCAAACAGCTTGCGAAGGACAATGAGACACTGATTGAAACAGTAAAAGGCCTCGGTGAAACTATCGAGAAGCTGAAATCTAAGGGTATCGGCATGGAAGTCATCAACAAGTTTGATGAGAAGTTGAACGAAATGTTGGATTCTGAGAAATTCAAAGAGTTCGCAAGTGGTAACTGCCGCAAGTCTGGTGTGTTCGATGGTTTCTGCCTGAAGGATATAGTATCAATGACTGATAACTATAGCGGTGACCATCTGATTACTCAGCAACAGAATCGTGTCGTTTCGCAGGTAGCCAACAAGCGTATCCATATGCGTGATGTTATCACTACATTACAGGGAGATCCTAAGTATCCGAATCTTGCATTCACTCAGGTGTATGATTTTGACAGAAATGCGCGTTATGTAACTGAAAATGGAAAGCTTCCTGAATCAAGTCTTAAGGTCAAGGAACAACAGACAGGTACGAAGCGTCTTGGTACCCATATCCGTCTGTCAAAGAGAATGCTCAAGAGCCGTGTGTTCATTCGTTCATTTATCCTGAAGATGCTGCCTGAAGCTGTATATAATGCGGAAGACTGGAACATTCTGTTTGGTGACGGCAATGGAGAAAATTTGCTTGGTATAGTCAACCATTCAGGAGTATTGCCTATTGAGGAAATCATCAGTGATTCTATTGTAAGTGGTACCGCAGGTTCCGTCAAGTCCGTGTCCGGATATAACTCAAACAAGGATACGATTGTAGAGTTTACCAATCCGCAGGACTTGATTCTCGATGGTATGACTATCACCTTTACAGGAGCCACAGGAATTACTGCTCTTAACAGTGCAAACCAGTTGGTCAAGATAAATGATCGGCAGATTCTATTGAAGGGAGTTTCATATTCGGAAGAGAGTTCCACTGCATCAATGACATTCAAGGTAAGTAATAGCGCGTTTAAATCTGTAGAGGAACCAAACTCTTTGGATGTTGTCAAGACTGGTTTCGCCGTAATGACATACGCTCAGTATACGCCTAATGCCATTGCATTGAATCCTATTACTGTGAACGCTATTGAGTCTGAGAAGGACACGACTGGTCGTAATCTTGGTATCATAACTACCGTAAACGGTGTGAAATATATTGCAGGTCGTCCCATCATCGAAACCAACAATATTCTGCCAGGGAAATATCTTATCGGTGATTTCAATATGGCCGCTTCGCTTGTGGATTACACTTCATTAACTCTTGAATGGGCTGAGGATGTTGAAAGCAAGTTACAGAACGAAGTTGTACTCATTGCTCAGGAAGAGGTAATTTTCCCAGTATATATGCCGTGGGCATTCTCCTATGGAAGCCTGTCTGCATTGAAAGAAGCAATCACTAAAGCCTGATGCTTATGTATTTGATTAATGGAGATAAGAAGGCTCTTGAATCTGTCATAAAAGAACAGCGTATCCGCATTGGCCGCGGGTTGATAACCATCACCCCGGCCTCGGAAGCTGGACTTGTTACTGAGGAAGATGTCGAAAAGGCATTAGAGAGCAAGCAGAAGGTTATAGATGGACTTTCTGAAGAAAATGAAAGTTACAAGAAAGAGATTGATGAACTGAAAGCCAGACTGGCAGAACTTGATTCACACGTGGATGATACTAAGGATGTTCAAGAAGAGGACAAAAAAGAGGTTGAGCAAACCGATACTAAAGAGGTTCCTGCCGAGGATGATAAAAAGGCCGATGTTCAGGACGAGAAAAAAGTTTCTGCTTCGAAAACGAAAAAATAAGGAATTGTCATGCTGATAGATGTGTCATATTTTGTTTCAGGCCCCCGTCATATTCAAAACGCCTCAACGTCAAAGACTGCTGGTGCCGATTCTTTGGCAGTAACCGGCCATATTGAAGAATATATTAAGAAGTTGCAGCCTGTTTTTCTAGAAGCCATGCTGGGGGAAAAAGAAGCAGGTTATGCAATGGATTATCTTGATATGACTGATGATGAAGAAAACGAAGATACTGAGCCGTCAAAGTATGAAATCGTATGCAACAAGCTGAAAGAGCCATTCGCTGATTTCGTATTGTTCCACATACTTCGTGACTCCTCATCGGAAGCTACGATAACTGGCAATGTCCGTCTTAAGTGTGCCAATGAGTACATTTCGCCTGTCAATGCCCAGGTAATAGCATGGAACAGAATGGTTTCAGCAAATGTAAAGTTCATCAAGTGGGCGCGTGAGGGTAATTGCCCGATTGATCTTGTTACCCAGACCAACATGTTGAATAAGATTAATCAGTTCAATTTATGAAAGGTATCGTTGAGATTATTGGAGATGTAGTAAAGGAAATGAGTGGAAACCTTACAATCGTAATGCCTGCTGACATCGAGATTGACAGGTTTGAGGAAGTTAAGAATCCGGAACTGAACTACATATTTGGCTCTGCCCAGTATGTGAAGGATAAACTTGATGAATACAGCAAAGTACCTTCAACATCAGAACGTAAGTTCCCGCTCGTTGTACTGTTCTGTCCTGTTACAGAGAAGAGAGACAGTCCGGACTATTATTCCAAGGTTTCACTGAATATCCTTATAGCATGTTCATCGACGAAGGACTGGAGTAACGAACGACGTCTGTATGCTTCATTCATCAATATTCTCAGGCCATTATATGATAGGCTGATTGAGGTAATTAGAAATGATGGACGGTTTGATATAGACTATGACAACATCATTCCGCATGATTATTCTGAAAACTACTCATATGGCAGATACGGAGCCTATACGGAATCCGGAGAGGCTGTGAGCGAGCCTATTGATGCCATCAATATCCGCTCTATGGAATTAAAGATTAAAAATCAAAGTTGTAGATAACATGAAAACAAGAAGTTGTGAATCATCTCAGATGAATACTGGAGGATCTGCATGTAAGATTGACTGGGGCAAGGTTAAGGGAGTTATTCTTGTAGAGCCCGGAGTCAAGTTGCCTGAAGACTTGACTGCCGAGAAAATGGCAGAACTATGCCATGCCGACCGTCCGAATAGAATATATCCTATCTTCCCGATATGCGAATATGCCAAGGGTGGCGGTGAAGTACAGACCAGTGCTGTCGGCTATGGTCCAAATCTGTATAACGGTCTCAATGCCCAGACAGATACCTTTACCTTGCAGAGGTTTGATGAGATGCTGAATGCCCAGTTGTTGAAATGTGCAGACAAGGAATGGGATGCATATTATTGGGACAGCAACATGATGCTGATTGGGTACAACGACGGAACTGATGTACTTGCAGGAATCCCAATGTCTACAGTATATCCTGCTTCTACGCCATTTTCTACGAGCAGTGCGAAGTCAACAATGACTGTTAATCTGTGTCATAAGGACGCCGAAGACAGCCAGAAGAACTTTGACTATGTTAAACTTGACTTCAATCCGACCAATGCTGTTAAGGGACTTACTGAAGTCATGCTTGTTGAAAAGGAAACTGGTAAGTATCAGGTCGTGGAAACTATTGGAGGATACGACAGAACGCCAGACCTCGGCAATGCTATCGCAGAAGCGGCAGCGACAGTTATGGACGGTGCTACATCTGCATCCTATGAAAACGAACTGATAACGGTTGTAGCCGGTGAAGGTGAGATCGGCATGAAATCTCCTTCAGTACTCTATGAGAATGACATCAAGTGGGTTGAATGCGTGAAAGTTGTAAAATTGGTTAAGGCATGAGAATTGATAATGTGACATTCGTCGATGAACAGGTCAAGAAATTGACGAAGGAAAAATTCATCGAAAAGCATCTTTCCGTAATCTGGCAGGACAAGAAGGAGTCAGACCGCAAGAAAGTCCTGTCTGATGTGTATGATAAGATTTGCGGCAAGCCCGATAATCAGGGGAAGGCTGCTGAGTAGTTATTGACCTATCAAGCCGGGCGAAAGTCCGGCTTTAATTTTAATTATATGGCTGATTTTGATAGACTGGAGAATGCGATACACAGAATTGCATCCGGATTCGAAAGGTCATGTATGGATTGCCTTCAGGAGAACAGTATAGAAGTTGCAGATCTTGTCAGAGAACAGCTCTATTCAGGTCTTGACGGTAATACCAACAGCCTTAGACCGGGATATTCTGATGACCCGTATTTCCATGAAACGACATCTGTCTGGCGTAACAATCCTGACGGATACATAGCATGGAAGAAGAAGATAACCCCTCCGATAACAAGCCCGAGGCTGAATTTGCCTCCAAGACCTGTTGATGTTCCTAACCTTTATATCACCGGTCCGTTCCATGAAAGTATCCGTGCGTCTGTTACCGGTGACACTCTTTCTATTGATACTGTGGGATTCGTAGATGGTCCGGATATAGTAAGGAAGTACGGGAATGACATTCTGAAGCTGGGGAAGGACGCAAGAGAGTATGTTGTACTTCAATTGCTCAAGCCTTATTTGAAGAGATTTTTTAAACAATGCGGGTATAGATAATGGGATGTGGTTGCGAGAATAAGAAGATCATGTCGGAATATGAGCATGTTGCCATGCTGGCCAAGAAGGCTGCCATGCTGGACGGATGCGTGTACGTTGTGTACAAGAAAAGTGACGGTACCTATTCATTTGACAAGGAAGGTACTAAAGTGGATGGCGTTATTGTTGAATATAAACACTATTTGTAATGGGAGATTTAAAATTAAAGGACTTCGTCGATGAAGAATCATTGAAGAAGTTGCAGGAACTTGACAGCACTATATCAGGTGTCAGACAGACTTATAAGGAAGCTGCCTCGGAACTCATCAAGGGACTTACAATAGACGTTCAGGTTAAGGGAGATATAGACAAGTTACAGACTATATACAATACTCAAGTTAAGAACATATCATCTGCATCTGATAAATTGACTGAAGCATTCGGCCGGCAGGCAGAGATTGCTGAACAGTTGATGAAAAAAATCAAGGAGAAGGCAGACGCTGAAAAGCTGAGTACCAAAGAGGTTAAGGAATTATCAAAGGCTTCCGCTGAAGCTTCCAAGGCAATGCAGCAGGCTGCTAAGGCTGAGGAAGCAATGAATAAGGCCCAGAAAGCTGCGAACACAACCAGAAAGTCTGCTACCATGACGGAAGAAGATCGCATTCGGACAATTAAGGAAGCACTTGTGCTGGCAGACAAGGAGGTACATAGTATTGATGAAGCCAATGAAGCAAATAAGAGATTGCGTCAGGCTGTTAAGATGGTACGTGATACTGACGAAGATTATAAAAACACGTTGGGTAAGCTGAATGCTACTATAGGTGTTAATACGGACTATGTAAAGCATAACAGTGACCGTTATACTCAACAGAAGATGACTATCGGTAACTATAAGGAGGAAGTCAAAGCTGCCTGGATGGAATTGAACCACCTCAACGACTCTATGGGAAGTTTAGGTATTGTAGCCGGAAGCTTTGGTGATTCCCTTCAATCTCTTGGTAATGCTGGCAGTATGTTTGAAGGATTGTCCGGAATTGGCAAGATATTCCAGAATAAGTGGCTGTTGGGACTTGGAGCTGTTGGTGCTGCCGGTGCCGGAATAGGCTGGTGGGTAAACTACAATAAGGGGTTGGTAGAAGCTACCAGACTGACACAGCAGTTTACAGAAAAGAGTGGAGATGATTTAAAAGAATACAGAACGGAGGTTCAGGCCATTGCAGACTATTACAATAAGGATTTCAGGGAGGTTCTGATAGGAGCCAATGCCGTTTCCAAGCAGTTCGGTATAGATGCAAGTGAAGCAATCAAACTCATTCAGGACGGATTTATAGCAGGTGCTGACGCAAATGGAGAGTTTTTGGATACTCTTAGGGAATATCCTGCATACTTCAAGGAGGCTGGTATAAGTGCCGAGACATTCATTGCAATTACCGCTCAGGCTGCAAAGTCTGGTATCTATTCTGACAAGGGTGTGGACGTTATCAAGGAAGGTAACCTGCGAATTCGTGAAATGACCACCGCTACTGCTGCTGCACTTGAAGGAATCGGCATATCCGCAGACAAGGTCCAGGAACAGCTCAGAACGGGACAGAAAACCACATTCGACATTATTCAGATGGTGTCTGAGCGCTTGAACGAATTACCGGATAGTGCATCTGTTGTCGGTACCGCAATTGCTGATATATTTGGTGGTCCCGGTGAGGATGCAGGACTTCAGTATATCAGAACTCTGAAAGACATTAAGACAAACCTTAGCGATGTTAAATCTACTGCTGGTGAAGTTGGTGAAGCACAGGAGAAATATCTTGAGTCACAGAAAAAACTTGCAAATGAACTTGCTGAATTATTTGATGCCACAGGAGGATCTTTTGAAAGCCTGATGACGAATGTTAAATCTGGGTGGAATAACATGCTCTCTTACATGCTGTCTGGCGTGAACTCTGCGAAAGAATGGTTAAGGGAACTTCTAGCAGATCAAGACACTCTAAATAGCTATAATGTTCGTAAGGCACAAGAAAAAGGTGTTGGAAATTTTACATCACAAGAGATGGAATCAGAGCGTAAATTGCTTGAAGATAGTACTGAGTCATATATAAAACAAGGTTATAAGCTGATTGAAGCACAAGAAAAAGCGCGCGAGGAGAGATTGAAGTTTTTAAGACAGCAGAGAGAAGATATTAAAGGATTTGAGAATCAAAACTTACAGGAAAATCTTGATTATTCTAAAAAGAAGAATAATGCAAGTTGGTTTATGCAGGCTATAGGTAAGGATATGTCTGACGCTCAATACAATCAGGCACTTGATAGAACGTATAATTCCTGGCTGGAATCAATCTCTATGGGTGCAAAACAAGATGCAAGAATTAATTATGTTTCAAAGCTGGATTTTTCTGGGAAAAATGGCAATAATAAAAGTATGGTTTCTAGCGAAACCGCTGATGAAAAAACAGCCCGTCTTGAAGCTGAAAAGTCATTGCAGGAATCACGTATAGCCTTGATGGAGGAAGGTATCGAGAAAGAACTGGCCACAATCCGTAACGGATACCAGCAAAAGATTGATGCCGTAAAAGGGAATTCGTCTGCAGAAGTTGCGTTGAGGAAGTCCTTGCAGGAAGAGATGAACAACGCTTTGTCGAAGGCTTCAGCGGAGTATGAGAAGAATCGTGCAAGTATTGACCTACAGAATCGCCTTGCTTCTGTTAAGGAAGGTAGTGATGAAGAAATGTCCATCCGCCTTGAAATCCTTGACAAACAGAAACAGGAAGAAATTAAGGCGGCGGAAAGTAACGGTGCTGACGTGAGCCTCATCGAGCAGAAGTACCTGGCTGAAAGACGTAAGATATATGAGGAATATGCGTCTGATTCTGCTGATGAGATTTCCAAGTCTGCTGCTACCGAGCAGGTCATTAGAAATGCACAATATAATTCTGACCTGAAGGAACTGGAAAAGATGCATGCCAAGAAGCTCATTTCGGATGAGGAATACGAGAAAAAGAAGGCTGATATAACTGAACGGTATTCTATTGATACTGCTAAGGCTGCTGTTGATTCGATTGAAAAACAGTTTTCTGTTGAGAACCTCAGCCAGGAGGACCGTGAAAAGCTTGCCGAACAACTCCAGAAAGCAAAGGCTGATTTGGCGAGTGCTGAAGCGGATGCTGAGATTGCTGCGATAAAGCGTGTCCAGGATGAGGAAGAAAATTCATACAAGAAAAGAATGAAGAATGCCCAGCGCTGGATGGATGTCGCAGGTGATGCAATCAGTAATATAGGTAATCTCATGTCGACTCTCTATGAAGGTGATATTGACAAGATCGAGAAAGAGCAGGATGCTAATGAGGATGCATATGATGCGGATATTGAAAGGATCGAAGCTCTTGCTGAGAGTGGTGCAATATCTGAGGAAGAAGCCGAAGCGAGGAAGAGGGCTGCCGAGGACAAAACCTCGAAAAAGAATGAGGAGTTGGAAAAGAGAAAAGTTGAATTGCAACAGAAGCAGGCGAAGTGGGATAAGGCAGTACAGATTGCACAGACCGGTATTGCCACGGCACGTGGTATCATGGAAGCATGGCAACTTGGTCCTATTCTTGGTGCTATTATGGCTGGTGTAGTTGCTGCTATGGGTGCAGTTCAGGTTGCTACCATCGCTGCTACTCCGATTCCTGCATATAAGGAAGGAACAAAAGATGGCGGACACATCGGAGGTTTGGCAATTGTCGGAGATGGAGGCAAGCAGGAAGTCGTTATATATGGTAGCCAGTCGTGGATTACTCCAGATACTCCTACTTTGGTGGATCTGCCTCGTGGAGCTGAAGTATACCCGGATGTTGATATGTTCAACTGGAATGATGTTGGAGGAAATATAACCCCTATGGCCTCTTCCGGTAACACTCCTGTGATAGTGAATAATGACTATTCTGATTTGAAGAGAGAAATGCGTGGTATCAGAAGTGACATTGGTAAAATAATGAAGCAGCAACACAGAGATTATAATAATATGCAGTATCAGATATATAAGAGTAACAGACTATGATTGAGAATATAAGTGAAATATCGTTGAAGAACTTTATCGAACTGCTGTGCGGTAATTATTCCGTATTGTTGCAAGGAGAGGAGCTTTCATCGTCAGATCTCAAGAAGAAGGCATCGGACCTTATATACGACTATAGGAAAATAGTTAATCCTTCTGGTGTAGAATCTTATCTAATGGATAGGGAAGAAGAGGTCAAAATAAAATCACGTCTGCTTGCTTTGAGAATGTGCAAGGCATTATTGTCACTTGGAGATGTAGATTTTGTAATTCATTCCATGAAGGATATGGGATATGGGAGCATTGCTGCCGAAAAGGTTGGAAGTAAGATTGACAGGCATATAGCCGAGTGTCTGTATATGCAAAAAAAACATGATGACAGATTGGAGAACAATCAAAATTCCAGACCGAATAATGTACGTGAATCTTATGATACAGAGATTGCATTTATAATGACGTATTTCAAAATGAATATTGATATCAACATTATCTCTGCCGGAATTTATGCGAATATGGTTCGGCAGGCTGACAATGAAATTAGACGAAAACTGATAAGAAGACAATAGAATCAAAGCCTTACTATAATGGTAAGGCTTTTTTTATGGCATTATCGAATTATTTTCATGCCGATTAGTAATCGAGTAAAATCACTAATCATTTACAGCATGGAAAAAAAAGACTTGTACAGACTATTGGAGGGAATTGACCTCAAGTGCGAACTTATTATCGAATCCCTCACAAGGATATCTACTGATCCAGATTTTCTTATTACCTCACTAAGAAGTATTGCGGAAAAACAGAAAAAAAGCAGTGCAAATAGTTCCGGAAAGTTATTCACTATGAAGATTGTCGGTAAAAATGGGAATGAATGATATAGTTGCCGAGAATTACGAATGGATACTTTCACAGGCTCGTCGTTATTGTCATAATATTATGGACGCGGAAGACCTGGCAGGAGAGGTTGTCTGCAAGATTCTTTTGTGCGAGAATTATGACGAATCCAGACCATTCAGGTCATGGTGTAGCGTGATATTACTGAATACTTATATTACCTTATATAACCATAACCATTTGATTGGATTTGTGTCTGTCGATAACGTTCAGCATGCATCATCTTATTATGATACTTATCAGAATGTATATACGGATGAGATAAAGCGCATAATTGAACTATGCAAAAAAAAATCATGTGCGGTAGATTGTGTTAGAATGTATTCTGAGGGTTATAGTTATGAAGAAATTAGTGTAATACACTCCATACCTGTCGGAACGGTAAGAAGTCGTATCTCATTCGCTCGAAGTCTTTTGCGTAAAGCGTTGGAAATCAGATAAAATGGCGAAGATTTAGTTTGCTTTTCTTGATATTATGGGCTATCTTTATAGTATAATAAAAAACTATAAGTCAAACCAATATACAAGAGCAATATGGAAACAAGATCTAATTTTCGTTCAAGAGTTATGAAATATGCGCATCAGATTCTTAAATCAGGCAAAAAAACATGGAGTGAATCCCTGAAAATGGCATGGCAGGTATATTTTCTTTACATGAGGATGCGCAAAGGAATGGTACAGTTCATATATCGGAAAGTTGACGGTTCTATTAGAGTCGCAACCGGAACAATGATGAATTATAGCTCTACCAGCAGTAAAAGAATCACCAAGCCATCTTATAAGACTTTTGCCTATTATGATGTTGACAAGGGAGATATGAGATGCTTCAAGATTGAAAATCTTTTATTAGTTCTGTAATATAATTGAGGAATTTTGCCGGGCATTAATTTATGTTCTGTAAAATTCCTTTCAATTTGCTGATTATGTTATGATTAAGTAATAGACATGATTTCAAGATTTTTCAATTCAATCTGTTAATTAAGCCTTTTAGATATATTTGCCCAAAAGGAGAAGGTATGTTAGGCAGATATTATCTACAATTAGGAGCAGAAACGGTTACCGTCGGAAGTGACGGATGCATTGATGTGTCTGATATGCTTGCCAATCTAAAGGACATTCAGATGTCATATAGTCGTGTCGATCTTGGGGGAGTCGTACGTAAGTGTGGAAGTACCCTTGAATTGACCGGTGATGCAAGGGAGAGAATTATCAGTCTATACGAACAGAATTCTTTATCCTCATTGGCTTCATTCGCCGTATTTTCAATAGAAAATGACTGGACATTTACAAAAATATTCGAGTGCCCTCTTGACTTCTCGAGCTTCAAGTACGACTCATACAGAGCCGAAATTGGTTGTCTGGATAATTCTGCTGCTGCCGTTATCAAGGCCAACAAGTCGACTAAGTATGACTACTCCGTAGAAGAGATATCCTCTACCAAGACATTAAAGTACGATGGTGTCAGTATACGTAATGAGGAAACACTTAGTGTTACTGGCCAACAAGATGAAGGCAGTACCTATCAGACCATAATGCTTGAAGAGCTTGACTGGTGGCTTATCCCTCCAGTTTACGTTAATTCAGAGAATGAAGGAGAGTATAAGAACTTCCTCATTCAAGACCAGCAGGAATCTCATATCAAAGGTCAATGGGCCGATGCCAATTCTCCTGAAAACACTTGTACTACTTCATGGTTCCTGGAATGTTTGTCCGATAATAGCCTCATCAATATAGAAATTTCAGCCCGCACGTTCAGCGGATTCAGAAATTATTATACTTACTTGTACAAGATATCTTCTGATGGAAGCCTTATCCGGTTGGCAAGTGCATCAGATAATGCTACTGACAAGTGGGATTCCCTGAAATGGAGCGGTGTGATGAATTCCGGAGAAAAATTACAGATTGCAATTCTCGATCCCCAGGGATCACATAATCTGCAAGGCTATGAGATACGATTCGACTACATTAACGTAAGTCTTAGCTGGAATGAGCGTGGAGAACCTATTAATATCAGTGTTGTAGAACCTGTTACATTCCTCCAGAGACTGCTTGATTCGATGAATGGAAAGCAAGGGATTTATGCTGATATTAAGGATACCGTGATTGAATCCGGAGTTGAAGAAGAAAATACAAGGCTAAAACATTCAGTCCTCGTTGCTGCGGAAAGTATTCGTAATTTTTCGAATGCCAAAATCACATCATCATTTTCTGACTTCTGTGATTGGATGGAATCTGTATTTGGCTATATCTATGTAATCGAGGACAGAGTTCTGTTTAGTGCAGAATATAATGACATTGAAAGCAATATCGTTGATTTTGGCGGTTTTGTCGACTACAAGAACATGGATGATGCCGAGGAAACTACGTCATTACCCTATTTCTCGAATACAGATGGTGTATTCCTGAAGGCAACAGTTGTCCCTGGGGTGCAGGAACCTGCCTGGAGGGCATCATTCGACGGCAATGAAGATTATCAGACAGAAGATATGGCATTCTATAAAGTGCGTACTGACAGATACTATTGCAACAAGGGAAACAATATCCTCTACATTGCAACTCTTGAAGCGAAGGAAATCGATGATGGAATCAGACGCTGGTTTGCGACTCTTAACGAATATGTCCATGGTGAGGTGTCTGACGGTGATTATAGCGGAATACTTCCCTTTGGTGGAATAGTCAATCTTGTAAGTAAGGATTCTGGTGTATATAATGGAAGCGTGTCACCTGACAACATAGTATATGTCCGTCAGGACAGACGATTCTATTATTTATCTGAAGGTATGTATTATAGTGCTTTTGCCGGATATTCTTCATACAACAAGAATAACGCTGCAAGACCTGAGTATATATACCAGTACGGACAGAAGACATATATCCTCATTGGAGAATCTCTTGTTGAATGTACGGTAAAAAGTAGTGGAAGCAGTAATAAGGTTCCATTCGTCGTTTTCAAACATCGCGATGAAGTGTTCGGTAGAGGGTCTGTAAAGACTATCAAGTCCGTATCCGAACCTCAGTACTCAGTTGCGTCTGACAGAATATATTCGTCTATCCAGATAGGATATAGCAAGCAGGACTATGATCTCGGAAATAACGGCAAGGATGAATTTAATTTTACCGTCAACTACACGACTGGTGTACTGCTGTCCGACAAGCAACTCTCAATGCTTTCGCCTTATCGAGCTGACTGCTATGGATTCGAGGAACTTGTCGGAAAGAGAGGGGAAGATACCAGCAGTTCAGATTCTGACGAGCAGATATTCGCAGTCATGTGTCATCTCGAGGATTCGGTATATATTATTGACAGAGAAATTGCCATTGAAGGTTCTTATTCTGATACGGTATTCAATGCCGGATATGCTCCTGTTTACATGGTTGAAGCAAATAAAAGGTATCTTGCCTCATTTACTGATGAATTAAAATTCGCCTCAACTACCGGAAGCTCTGGAATTTCGCTGGATGGCAAGAAAGTTATTGATGATATAATGCTGGATTCTCCCTTGCTTGGTCCTGGAAACCTTTCCTTTCAGACTGATAACTATCTGATCCCTGAAAAGTGGAACGAAACTCTTGTTAAGATAGAATGGGACGGAAAGACGTACACCGGCTGTCTTGGTAATCTTGATTATTGTACATCCCGTGAGAATGCATTTGAATATGAATTGATAGAAACAGATTGAATATGTATATAGTAAGCCCTTTTACCCCGTTGTTTTTCTCCCCATCCTCAGATGTGTCAGGATGCCAGAGCCGATATATGCAGGTTTTTGCGCCGACTGACCAGATTCTTGTAGAGGTGATAGCGCGGTCAGAGTCACGTACTATTACTGGTAAAATTATATCTATATGCGAAAATTCAGAACAGGAAATCGAGTGGAATGTGTGGTCAATGAACGAAAGTGATAAGCTGTATTATTATGTCATTACAGGACTGGAGGACGGGTATTACATTGTTAATGTTAATAATTCTCAGTCCGAGCCTTTCAGAGTTACATCAGATGAGTCTGTGCTGAAGAATACTACTCTTATACAATATTCCAGCAAGGACAACAAGGATCGTCAGGATGCAATATTCTGGGTATCGGAGCAGCAGATGTTCTTCGACTGGCGCGTGCATGGTGGGTTCAAGGACAGCAACTGGAGCTTTGGTGTTGACAACGAACAATTCACCAATTCAGAGAATGACCTTTCGGAAATATATTCACGAGATTATACGATGAAAACGTTTACCCTTGGAGGAAATATCGGATGTCCTATATGGTATGGAGAACATTTGAATAGGATTCTTAGCTGCACCTATGTATACTTCAATGGAAAAAGATATATCAGGTCTGAATCTAATGTCCCTGAAATTAATCAGGTTATCGAGAATGCAAGAAGCTATGTCTTTAACCAGATTCTAAGGGAGGTCCAATTTGTGGATTATACTGAATCAGAGAATATACTGAAGATAAGACGGGTTCAGGACAACAATATGCGACAATATGATAATAGATTGCTGATATTATGACGGATTTAGAAAAACAGGAAATAATTGACTCTGTCGTATCATTCTTAAAGAAGGACAGCCTAACTATTGACCAGTTGGCTAATACGGATGTCCTCAATTCCGAAGATATGATTGAGTTGAATAAAGGAAGGAAGGTATCTCTTGATGCTCTCAGGGAATTTATTCGCGGGTATGGTATCTATCTTGAAATAATCGGTAAAAATGATGATACCTTGCCTTCTGACAATAATGTATTTTCTGCAGTTCGTACTCTGTATGAGATTTCTAAAAATACAGAAGAACTGAAAAAGTTGTTCTTGAGGAAAGACCAGTCGGACGGCACTAACTTCTTATTGAAGTTCGGAAATTTTATCGACTCTTTGGTGACCGGCAAGGGTGCTGGTATATATCCTGACGGCCGCGGGCAGTTCGAGAGACTGGAGGTGCGCAGCGCTCTGGTAGTCATGCAGTTGCTCATCAATGAGATTCAGGCAATGGCAGGTGACTTCTCCTTCAGCGATGCTGGCTGTATTGAGAAGGTGGAGGACTTGGGAGAAGGCACGTATAAGCTGTGGATGGAGAAGCGCACAGAGTTTGATGTGACGAATTTCTCGGAGAATGACGTAATGTACTCAATCGTCAACAACCTGCTGACTGGAGGCACGGATTATTACACAAGCTGGTTCCGCTGCCTGACAAAAAACGTCAACGACAATACGCTCACCGTGGTGCTCTATCCCGACAGCGAGGTGCCAGGCGGAAAGAACTATCCTCCGGTAGCCGGATATAACGTCACCCGACGTGGTAACTCTGTATTGCCGGACGCCGGGGAATTGAACGAGCGGGCGCAGAGTTGGCTTCTTTCCAGCCGAGAAGGACGAATCATGTTTTTGGCTAATGTCTACAAGCCGATACTCGAGGATTACAACTATGCCATCAGCATCGGAAAGTTCCCAAACATCGCTGCCCTGGATAAGCTACCAGTAACCACCAAAGATGTGGGCGTCATGGCAAAAACCATTGTCTGCGAGAGGCTGTACCAGTACGATTACAACGGTGACGTGATTTCCAACAAGGTGGACCGTGGCGAATGGTCACTATCCGTGGCGCAGTCGGAACAGCCGTATCGTTTCATCCAGAACGAGAAGATATACCCGGACGGACAGCACACCTATACGGAGCTGGAGCAGCACACCGTATATCACTACGGTTGCAAGTGGGGTTGTATCGTAGACAAGACGCAGGACGAGCCGATATGGAACTCTCCTTCGTGGGTACTGCTTGAAGGTAGCAAAGAATATAAAATATCTTTTAAATCTACAAATGGAGATAAGTTTTTCCTGCCCCAGGTCAATACCGATTTATCTATTATCGTCAGCTATGGAAACCGGGATATAACCGAAATCCTGATGGCGACAGAAGGCGTAGAAGTCGAATGGTTACGTGATACGGGGAATGTGCCTTCCGATAATACATGGAAGCCTACTTACGTAGACGGGCAAAAACATGTAATCCGGCTAACCCGTGATGATATGGGTAGCGGATGGGGTTATGAATACCGCAAAATCAGTTTTATTTGTCGGGTGTTCATTCCGGTTGGAGAAGACTTTGAAAAAGTGGAAAACAGTATCAATATCAAAATATAGATTATGAAAACAGTATTTGTAAGGTATTCGGTTCATGAATATATTGGAAAAGCTATTAATGGAACTTTATCTAAGGAAATACATATTTCCGATATAATTGATATAGAAGAAGATAAAGTATATGATTTGGAATACATTAAAGATAAATTATCAAAAATGTATGGTTTCTTTATAAATGAGATAGAAATTAAATATATAAAACCATGGCAATAAATACGAATGTAAAGGACATATCGGTACATGTAGACCCGATTTCCTTCATTGCAGACATTGAGATACTGAGCGGGAATACCGCACAGACCTATAACCAGGACACTAAAGAATATGAGCCGGACCGTTCGCTTGTACCCTGCGTGCTGATGCCTTACGTACAGGTGTCCGACCCTGAGGGGGTGATGAACGGTAACAGGATGATTACGGGTGTGGAATGGTACGAAGGATCTCCGAAAGCGGACGGTAGCAACCGTATATCGAACAACGACAATTATGTCATATCCGACACCGGACTTCCGACCTATTCTTTGAAGGTGAAGAAAAATGTAGAGCCAAATACTCCGATAGATATCTTTGCCATCTTCACGATTACGGATACCCGTAGGAATACGGAAGTTAAAGTGGAACGCAGCGTATCTCTATATACGGCCCTATATGATACAAAGGTTCTTAACATGCGGTTGATGGACCAGCCCCAGGGATGGTTTATCGACCCGACAAGGGAGAAGGCCGACTCATCCGGAAGATGGATGCACACCATTACGGCGCAGCTCTTCTCTGGAAAGGATGAAGTGCCGGATGCAAATGCAGCTTATTGGTGGGAAATCAACACAGACAATTCTACCTGGCGTCAGATTACACAGGACGAACTGGACATCTTCATATCCGGCAAGGATAGCAACGGGAACTGGACGAAAGCGCTCACCTTCGACGCTCGTTTTGTGCGTACGGCAGCATTCCGTTGCCGAGCGGCATATTATACAGGTACACGCCCTTCTGCTCCGGAGTTGGAGAACCTGCAGGTAACATCCACTGTCAAGGTTGAAATGCCGAAGACGTTGAGAGCAAGCATACGGCAGCTTTCAGGAGCAAAGATAAACGCCTCGATGAGCACGACTGTCAGGTTTGAATGTGTTCTGACTGACAACAAGCAGGTGATAACCTACAATGACAAGCTGTTCTCTATTGTCTGGAAAGCAAAATCCGGAAAAGCGGGCGTGTCTGACAAGACAATCGGTAAAGGTAATACCATCAGCTTTACGCCTTCATCCTTGGGATTCGATAAGGCATATTCCATGGCCGTGTATGCAGAGGTAAAGATGTATGCGGTCACGGCGTTGGTAATCAGCGGGGGTAAAGTAATGATTAATAACAACAAGGCTGTCATAGCCACAAAATTTGAATAATATGGGATATCTACTTGTTAAACCTGAAGTGCTTGAATCAAAAGGAATCAAGTATTTCGAACGTATGCCGGACGGTAGGGCAATTGCCGATTTCTCCATGTTGCGGGTAATAGGTAGCGTAGGAGATGTACAGATAGTATCTTCTGCTGAGGAACTGAAGAAGATGATTGAGGATCAGAAGGCCAGCGGACAGTATGAAACTGTCGATACAGAATCCGGTACACAAGAAACGGATGGAGATAATGATGTAGTTGTGCCTGATATGGAGGAAGGAGGTGAATAATGAATCTGGAAGGTGGATTTACACTAATTGGACTGATGGATGGTACAACTATAAACGGATTCATCCGCGTAGAAGGAACCCCTCTTGTACAACGGTACAACAAGGGGACCAGTCAGTTTATCCCTGATTTTGAAGGACTGGCCGACAACATAAAGCCGACTTTGGTAACAATTCTTCGTGATGTGGCGACCGGAGAAATTATGATTCCTCAGGAAATAACGTATAAGTACAACGGGGTAACACTCACTTTCGGCTCTGACGGACTTTCTACGAACAGCGGAATGACTGGATATTTCAAAAAAATAGACAATTATTCGGCGACAATCGGCTCCCAGTCCTACCAGTTGACTGCATTGCGAGTAATGAAGAACCTTGTCCCTATATCTGGATACGACAACGACCGTATCAGTGTATCTGGTACGATAGAGGTAGGCGGACAGAACATTTCATTCAATGAGCTGTCGAAGGATGTGGTTATACAGGAAATGACAGGCAATGCCTACGATGTGATTATCTCGGATGACAAGGGCGGTGCCCTGACAGAGGCCGGTGAGTCACTGACATGTACTGCTACACTCTACAAGGACGGCGTGGAAGTTACGGATTATTCCGGTTATACTTACCAATGGGTAGAACTTCTCGGTACCGGTGACTCGAACTGGGGTACTTCACGTACACAGAAAGTCACTGCAGGTGACATTGATAACATATTGAAACTTCGTTGTGACATTAAGTCAGGAGGCAGTGTGATAGCCTCCGGTTTCACGCAGATAACCGACTATTCCGATCCGTACTATGTAGATTTCAACATTACGGGGATTACGGGTAATGCAATTCGTTCCGGTGAAACGGCAGTCGTGAAACCCGTAGCGCGGAAACGTTCAGACGGCACGGACGGAGGCGTGTCAAACTGGGACTGGAGCATAAGAGATAATGCTGGAAATACTTTTACTCTTTCTGGCAAAGAATCTGGAATATTTAATGCTGCTACGGCAAGTATAAGCTATGCGGACATTAAGCGCGCTGGAATGGGTATCAGTGGAAGTGTAAGTGCAACAATTGAATAAAGGAGGTTATATGATAGCTACAGGTGATTTCTCTTTAATAGGGGTGCAAGACGCTGTAATAAATGAGTCAATTTATAAAAGAACAGCGCAAAATGTAAAGCCTGAGACTCCCGTTTCTGATCCAGGTAAAATACCTGAAGGATGGAGTGCTACAATGCTTGATGTATCAGCATCATTCCCTTATTTGTGGGAAAGTCAAAGGACAAGAACAGAAATGTATTCGTCGAATGATATTTCTAATGCTGTTTTGGTGTATACAGGTTATAGAATCAGCAATACAGGAAATAAAGTTTCGGATGCGAATTACAAGTATAGCGATTTTATCAAACTTTCTAAAGATCAGGTTATAGAAGTAAATACAGCGGGAAGTTCTGTATCGGTTATTTCATTATCTAATGGAAGTGCAGCTTTTACACCTGTTAAGACCTTGAACAATACTGTTCCACAAGTTTGTACTTACTTGGCAGATGAAGATTGTGAGGTTGTGGTTTGTGTTAAGACAACTTCTGCTTACAGCGTTAAGATATACACTGCAAGTTATGGTGCATGGTCTACACCGACTCTTAAAAACAGTTGGGGTAAACAAGGAGCAAAGATGAGAATGCGTACATGGTCATCAGATACGGAATATTTGTCCGGAGCAGATGGCGAAGAGTTTTATGACGTTGTTGTGTATAATGATAAATTATATCTATGTACGAAAACACATACATCTGGTCCTGACAATAACCCTTCAGCTTCCATATCAGGTTATCTAGGGTATTGGGAGAGCGCACAGGAATGGACTTTTGTTGCGACAAAGTTGCTTTTAGCTGAAAAAATTAAGGCAAGTCTGATTGATGCGGATGGTATTAAAGCAAAGAATGTGGATATTGAAGGGAAGATAACCGCAACTTCTGGAATGTTTAGTGGAGATATTAATATCGGGAATGGCGCTAATCAAATATCTCAAGATGGAAGTGGAAGTTTAGCTAAAGGTAATATCTCATGGAATTCTACTGGATATTTAACATTAGCCAAAGATGTGAGATTTGAAGGATTTATTAAGCCAGGCTCAGTGGTTTATGCAATCCTAGAAAAGGATGGTTTATATACTTTTGTTTTAGATTCTAAGCAAAGGGGAAATTTTGTTATGATAAACACGGCGCATGATGGAGATTCGTTTCTTTTACCGAGAGGTGAACAATGGGAGGGCGCTTACTTTTATGTATATAATTTTTCAAACACATATAGCTTAAAAGTTGGGGCGGAAAAAATACCTCCTCTCGGTGCTGGATTGTTTTGGGGAAGTAGAGTACCATATGCACAATCTGCAACTATATGGACTACTCTGGCTATCAGCAAGTCAGATGGTGTTTTAGGTGTTGTATATGAAGATTATAATCAATAGGAATATTTTTAAACATTAAAATTTTAAATAAATAGATTATGGAAACAATAGATTTTAACGAAGTAATTAGAGATAATATTGAAGTTGTGGGAGGACTATTGCCTGTTGTCACTACAGAGAGAAATGGATTGATGGACAAAAATGACAAAACATATATGCCTTTATCCAGCTCAAATGACTTTACTTACATTGGTAGAATGTGGTCTAAAATAAGTTCAAATACTAATTGTGATTCTATTATTGAACTGATGCTAACATCGAATGGATATGGTATAGCCTATCTATTAATTGATTTTGAAATATCACGATTGACACAAGAGTTTAAGTATAATACGATTTATAAAAGTGGTAATTTATTAGATAACGTATTAAAGTACAAAATTGTAGATGGTAAATATGTAGACATATATAGTTATCGTAGAGGAGTAAAATTATCAGGGAGAATAAAGACTATTGGCAGTGGGTCTGTTTTTGAGCTTTACATGTCATACCTTGATAGTTTACCAGATGGGGTACAAGATATAGTTTTAGAGTAAATTAATCTGGTATTTTATAATGTGTTAGACAAAATATAAGATATAATAGGAGGCGTTTAGCCTCCTATTCTTTTGGATAAAATTTCTCCCACGTGTTATACTTTTCTTCGCTTCCTAGATCCCAGTTTCCTGTTCTAATATAGACTCCTCCCTGTTCGGAAAAGAAAAACTGCAATACAGAGTATTTAGAGCCTCCTTTTCTAGTTAAATTACAAACCATACCTGTTGAATAAGGTACATTTGTGCTTCCATTTACTGTTTTAAAAATTGAAAAGGAGTCCTCAATAGATTCCTTGTAGATTAAATTTGCATCCATAATTCCCTCTCTAACCTTAGGAAGCACGGAATATGATAATCCCCTCTTTGTACTTGTACCTTGAGGCAACAGTCCTCCCACTGGGATAATCCCTTACAAAATTGTAATGAAAAGTTCCCGTGGGAG
>ERZ779888.773-NODE-773-length-35381-cov-12.423626_pt1 | contig 35381 bp, 48 predicted proteins | sample MGYA00511245_ERZ779888 | MGnify/ENA primary metagenome ERZ779888 (study PRJEB29588, sample SAMEA2155255) | human gut metagenome | biome: human gut; feature: human-associated habitat; material: faeces | place: Denmark | collected 2008/2010 ...
CGAGACAAAATGGGGAAAATGGGGTTTCGCGCGCGCGAAAACGTGAAAAAGCGTGTTTACGCGAAGGAAAAGGCGGTGTTTTGAGTGGCAGTGAGTGCAGAAAAGCTGAAAAAGGCAATGCTCGATAATTTGGAGGCGCGTGGCGCTGTGGAGTGCATCTATGCGGACAAGGTCGATGAATACATCAACCTTTGGATGGTCTGCCGGCTGCTGGAAAAAGACATTGCCTCGCGCGGCGTGGTGGTGTTTGATGAAAAGGCACAAAAATGGGTGGATAACACCAGCGTCAAGCAGCTGGTCGGCGTTGGGAAGCAGATGCTGTCGATCTACACGGCGCTGGGCTTCAAAGACCAAATGAAGCTGGCAAGCGTCGTGCGAGACGAGGACGACCTGTAAGGGGGTGCAGCTTGTGACGGAAAACATCAATATCGGCGCAATGCGCGACAGCGAAGAATATCTGGCTTTTATCAGCAAGTTTGCGCCACGAAAAGGATCTGATGACTGCTTTACTCCGCCGAAAGTGTATGACGCGGTTTTGAACTGGGTTTGCAAGCGGTACGGCGTAGAGCCTGAATGCGTGGTGCGTCCGTTTTATCCGGGCGGCGATTACGAGCGATTTGACTATGACGGCAAGGTCGTTGTGGATAATCCGCCGTTTTCGACCTTCACCAAGATCTGCAGATTTTACGCGGAAAACAATATTAAGTTTTTTCTTTTTGCCCCGGCACTGACGCAGATGAACAAAAGCTTTGTCGATTTGCGCATTACGAGCATTTTTGCGAACTCCGCCGTCGTGTATGACAATGGCGCGTCCGTCCGGACTGGTTTTGTGACCAATCTGGACGGCTGCTATGCCGCGTATAGCGCGCCGGAGCTGGGACAGGTGATTGCTGCGGCTCAACAGGCCGCAAAAAAGCCGGGATTGCCCAAGTATGCGTTTCCGGAACAGGTTTTAAGGGCAAGTGATTTGCAACGGCTTGCGCTGCGCGGTATCGAGTTCGGCGTAAGGTTTGGGGACTGCATCGGTATTTCAAATTTGGACGCCATGCGCAAGGCGAAAAAAAAACCGTTTGGCGATTCTTTGCTGTTATCGCAGCGAGCCGCCGCAGAACGAGCCGCCGCAGAACGAGCCGCCGCGTTTGTGTGGCCGCTGTCAGAAGCTGAGATGGCTATGGTCAGGAGCCTCGGTGAGGGACATGGCGCACACTGAGCTTCCGTCGGACGTGCTGGATTATATCGAGCTGGTCGAGCGCGGACGGGCATGCAAGGATCAAAAAGCGCTGGCGGCATATATCCGGCGCGTGTTTGAACAAGAGGCGTTGGTCGTTGATTTGGAGCAGATCGGGAAATATCAAAACTTGGTACGCTATTTCCCCTATGGCGATTTGTTTCCATGGCAAAAGTTCGTTCGCGCGCTGTGGAACTGCACTTACACAAAAGCCGGACTGCCCCGATGGAAAACGCTTTTATGCATGGTTGGCAGGGGTGCGGGCAAGGATGGGTTTATCGCTTACGATTCTATGTGCAGCGTAAGCCCTTTTAATCCGGTGGCGCGATATAACGTGGATATTTGCGCCAACAACGAAGACCAGGCGATAACGCCGCTGAAAGACCTGATCGATGCTCTTGAAAGCCCAAAGCATGAGGCGAAACTCAAGAAGCATTTTTATCATACAAAAGAGCTGATACAGGGACGAAAAAACAAGGGCATCGTTCGGGGCCGCACAAATAACCCGAAAGGGCGCGACGGCATGCGCAGCGGGAAAGTGATTTTTAACGAAGTACATGCTTTTGAGAACTATGACAACATCAAGGTGTTCGTGACCGGGCAGGGCAAAGTCGCGCAGCCGCGTGTGGGTATTTTTACATCGAATGGCGAGGTCAGCGACGGCCCTTTGGATGATTACATCGCGCGTGGGATGCGCATTTTGTTTGAGGGAGAGGACGACAAGGGCTTTCTGCCGTTTATTTGCCGGTTGAATGCCTTGGATGATGTACATGACCCCGAAAACTGGTGCATGGCGAATCCGTCGCTGCCATATCTGCCTAATTTGATGCAGGAAACGCTGGACGAGTACCACGACTGGTGCGACCACCCCGAACAAAACGGGGATTTCATCGTCAAGCGCATGGGGCTGCGGCAGGGCGTGAAAGAACTTGCTGTAACGGCCTATGAAAACGTACAGGCGACGAACCGACCGCTGCCTCAAAACATGGACGGCTGGGTCTGCACGGTTGGCATCGACTACGCGCAGATCAGTGACTGGGCTGCGGTGAATGCCCATTTTGTCAGGGGGCAGGAGCGGTTTGATCTGAACCATGCATGGCTTTGCACGGCGAGCAAGGATCTTGCGCGGATCCGTGCGCCGTGGCGCGACTGGGCGAACGCCGGGCATTTGACGGTGGTGGATGATGTTTCCATCCCGCCGGAGATGATCGCGCGGTATGTGCAGGAGCTGGGCGAGCGGTTTTCCATTGCGCGTCTGGCAATGGACCATTTCAGGTGGCCGCTGATGGCGGATGCGCTTTGCAAAATCGGCTTTGACGCGCGAGACAATGCGCGTGTAAAGATGGTGCGCCCTTCTGACATTTCAAGGGTCGACCCGATCATTCAGGAGTGCTTCAACCGGCGGTTGTTTGTTTGGGGCGATCAGCCGGTGCTCCGATGGGCGACAAACAACACCAAGCGCGTAAAAAGCGGCGTAAAAAGCGCAGACACCGGGAACTTTGTGTACGCCAAGATCGAAGCGAAGAGCCGCAAAACAGACCCGTTTATGGCGCTTGCAGCGTCAATGGTGTGCGAGGACGCGCTTTTACGCAAAACGGTTGAACTGCCCGATTTGGGCGCGATCGTGCTTTAGGCGCGAAACCGGAGGGATTTAATGGCTATCAATTTTTGGCGATGGGTAAAAGGCAAGGACGGAACGCAGACGGCGGATCCGGTGCCGATCGAAGATCTGTGCGAGGCTTACGCTCAATATGCGGCGCGGGATTATGCTTTTAAGGCGTGCGTAAACCTTGTTGCTTCCGCCGTGGGTCAATGCAAGTTTAAAACCTTTCGCGACGGTACGGAGACGCGCGGCGAAGAGCATTATCTGTGGAATGTGGAGCCAAACCAGAATCAGAACGCCAGCGCATTTTTGCACAAAATCATCTGGCAATTGTTCACGGCCAACGAGGCGCTTGTTATCGAGACGCGCCGAAGGGACGGACAGGCGAGCCTTGTCGTTGCGGACTGCTTTGAAAAGCCGGAGGAATACCCGGCACGGTCGAACGAATATCGCGGCGTTGCGGTTGGTCAGGTGTGCTACAACAAAACTTTTCGCGAAAACGAGGTGCTGCATTTAAAGCTGCACCACGAGGGCGTGAAAAGGACGGTGGACGCGCTTTATCAGTCTTATGAAAAGCTGCTGGGCACGGCAATGCGCCGGTATATTCGCGCAAACGGCAATCATTTAAAGGTGCATGTGGATCAGATCGCAAGGGGGGGCGAAAACTTCGTCGAGACGTTCCGCGCGATGATCGAAAAACAGGTGAAGCCCTTTTTTGACGGCGAAAACGCGGTGCTGCCGGAGTTTGACGGATACCAATACAGCGAGTTTGGCGCAGGCGCGCCAAGCGACACCACGGATGTGCGCAGGATCCTCGAGGAAGTGCTGGACAGTACGGCGCGGTCGTTTTTGATCCCGCCGGTGCTGCTGCGAGGGGGCGTTGAAAGCACGAAGGATGCGCAAAAGCGCTTTTTGACTGCTTGCGTGGATCCGATCTGCGGACAGCTTGAAGAAGAGATCAACCGCAAGCGGTATGGCTTTGAGCAGTGGCAGCGCGGCAGCTACTTGAAAATCGACACCAGCGCGATTGGGCACTTTGATCTTTTTGAAAACGCGGCATCGGTTGAAAAACTGATCGGCTCTGGTGCTTACACTATCAACGAAGTCCGCGCGGCGGCAGGCAGCACGGAGCTTGATGAGGCGTGGGCAAACGCGCACTGGATGACGAAAAACATTTCCGGCATCGAAAATGCCGCAAATGAGATAGGGGGTTAAAGGTTGAGCAAAAAGTATTACACGATCGAGCAGAGCGCGAACGCGCCGGAGGCTGCGGATGTGTACATTTTCGGCGACATCACGCCTTTTGACTGGTGTGACGGCGATGTGAGCGCGAACAGCTTTGTACGAGCGATATCGGAGCTGGATGCGCAGAAAATCAACGTACACATTGACAGCTACGGCGGCTCGATCTCGGAGGCGTGGGCGATCTACAACGCGCTGAGAAACCACCCGGCACAGGTCGAGACCTGGGGCGACGGTTTTGTTGCCAGCGCGGCGCTATTCCCCTTTTTGGCGGGGGATGTACGGCATGCGTCGAGCCTGAGCGCGTATTTCCTCCACGAAGTGTGGACTTACGCAGACGGATACGCCGAAGATCTGCGCAAGACGGCGCAGGAGCTTGAGAACATGACGGAGATCGGCATCAACGCCTTTGTGGAGCGTGCCGGCATGGAACGCGAAACGGTGCGGCAGCTGATGGCCGATGAAACATGGCTGGACGCGAGCCGCGCTCTGGAGCTTGGAATCGCAACGGATATCGTGAGCGATTCTTCCCCGCGACACCTGCAAAGCGCAAAACGCGCTTTTATGCAGAAATATCTGAGCCGTGTAAAGGAGCCTGCAAAGGAGCCGGAACACAAGGAACCGGAAAACAAAGTGCTGCCGATCATGGCCATGCTTGGCGGCGAAAAACGAAAGGAGAACAAATAAACCATGAAGTCCAAAGACCTGAAGAACCGTGACCTTCTGCGTGAACAGATGCAGAACGCTATCAAAAACAGCGACACCGACGCGTTTTATGCTGCGCTTGATGGAATGATCGAAAGCATCGGCGAAGAGCTGCGCGCCAGCTACGAACAGTCGTCCATGGAGGTTTTGGCCGCTGTGGACTCCGGTGTGCTGACTGCAAGGGGCCTGCGCCAGCTGACCAGTGAGGAGCGCGAATATTACAACGCGGTTTCCGACGCAATGCGTGCGCGCGACCCCAAACAGGCGCTGTCGAATCTGGACGTCGTGATGCCCGAAACCGTGCTGGATTCCGTTTTTGACGAGCTGCGCACGGAGCATCCGCTGCTGTCCAAGATCAACTTCATGCCCTCCGGCGGTGCGGTCAGCATGATCGTGAACCGCAACGGCTATCAGACCGCCGCATGGGGCGCTCTGTGTGACGAAATCGTCAAAGAGCTGACCAGCGGCTTTGAAGAGGTGGATACTCGACTGCTCAAGCTGTCGGCATTCCTGCCTGTCTGTAAGGCCATGCTGGATCTGGGCCCGGCGTGGCTGGATCGTTACGTCCGCGCGGTGCTGTATGAGGCGCTGGCGAATGGGCTTGAAGTCGGCATTTTGACCGGCGACGGCAACGAAAAGCCCATCGGCATGACGCGCCAGATCGGCGAGGGCGTTTCCGTTGTCGGGGGCGCTTACCCGGAAAAGGCGAAAATCAGCGTGACGGACTTTAGCCCGGCGACCGTTGGCAGACTGCTCAGCCTTCTGGCGATGGATCCCAACGGCAAGGCCAGAGCAGTGAACAACCTGTTCCTCGTCGTTTCCCCGGGCGATTATTTCGCCCGCGTGATGCCCGCCACCACGGTGATGGCACCCGACGGCACTTATCGCAACAATGTGCTGCCCTACCCCATCGAGATTGTGCAGTCCCCCGCGCTCGAAGAGGGCGAGGCCGTACTGGGTATCGCTGATCGTTATTTCGCGGCCGCCGGTATCGGCAAGGAAGGGCGAATCGAATTTAGCGATCATTACAGATTTCTCGAGGACAACCGCGTTTATCTCGTCAAAGTTTACGCGACCGGTATGCCGCTGGACAACAACGCCTTCTTGCATTTGGACATTAGCGACCTCGCGCCGACGCTGCTGCGCGTTGAAACGGTTTCCGGCAAAACGCCCTCGGCGGATGCAAGCCTGTCCGCGTTGACCATCGGCAATCTGGCATTGAGCCCGGCTTTTGCCTCCGGCACCAAGACCTACACGGCGACCACGACTGCGGCAACCAATAAGATCACCGCCGTGCCTGCGCATGCCGGTGCGGATATCGAGATCACGGTCGGCGACGACATTGTGCCCAACGGCACTGCGGCAACGTGGCAGTCCGGCACGAACACGGTGACGATTAAGGTGACCGCCGAGGACGGCACCACCACCGGAACCTACACCGTTACGGTGACGAAGTAATGAGCGGGGTGTGCGCCGGCCTGCTGGCCGATGTTAAAAACCTGTTGGATATCACATGGGCGGACCCGGCGACGGATAATAAGATCCGCGCGTTGATGGAAGACGGGATGTTTTACCTTGATAACAAGGCCGGGCGTGCCGGGGACTTCACTGTCCCCGGTTTCCGGCGCACACTGCTCGTGGAATATGTGCGCTATGCCCGGGACAACGCGCTGGACGTTTTTGAAACGAACTATCGCGACATGATTTTAGCAATGCAGAACGAGGAGGCTATTAGTGGTGCCGAGGCAGAAACCTTACAGAGCGAAGGGCGAGGTATCGCAGAGCTTTAACGACGGGAGGCTTGTTGTGCATGCGGTGACGGATGGCGCACAGGAGGGGCGCAGACCTGTTGCAAGGCTGAAACCCGTTGTGAGCCTGCGGTTTAGCAACCGCAGACTTGGCATTGAGCGCTATTATGCCGGCATGCAGAATCAGATCAAGGTGGAGCGCGTGGTGCGCGTACAGCGCAGGGCGGAGATCAACAGCCAGATGGTTGTGATCTTAAGCGACAGCCCGGGAACGGCTTACCGCATCGATCTGGTGCAGGAGGTTTTTGACGCCTGGCCGGACTGTTACGATCTGACGCTTGTGAAGTTTGAGCAGCGTTTTGAGGTGATCGCATGAGCTGGGTGGACAAGATCATATCGGTGCATCTTGCCGTCACCGATCAGGTAAGCCATAGCAAACGGCTGGCCAGTGATCGTTACTTCGTATGGCAGGAAGAACGCGCAAAGGATTTTATCGCGGACGGACGACACCAGATGCGCGCCGTCATCGGCACGACAGACCTTTTCACAAAGCTTGAAATTGACCCGTGGAAGGACGCTTTTGAAGCGGCGCTCAATGATGCGGAGGGGATCGCGTGGCGCTTAAACAGCGTGGATTTTGAGCCTGACACAGGGTTTGCGCACTATGAATGGGTCTGGCAGGTGATTTGATGGCGCGGTATGTTGTGAGGGGCGTTGAGGAATACGCCCTCAAGCTTTCCCGGCTGGCGGAAAAGTCGAACGAGATCTCCAAAAAGGCGCTTTATGCAGCCGCAGCCGTTATCACGGACAGGATCCGCAGCAATATCGAGGCGCTGCCTGTTGTGCCGGATTATGTTTTGGGCACGAAGGACAAGCCGATTGAAGGCGTGACGGAGGCGCAAAAGGCCGGGCTTTTGGAGGGGCTTGGCTTTTCGCCGACGATGCAGGACAAAAAAGGCATTGTCAACGTGCAGATCGGCTACGAAGGGTATAACAGCGTTAAGACGCGAAAATACCCCAAAGGGAAGCCGAATTTGCTGATCGCAAGAAGCGTGGAGAGCGGCACGACATTCCGAAAAAAGACGCCTTTTGTGCGCCCTGCTGTAGAGGATACGAAGAGCGCGGCTATTGCGGCGCTTAACAGGGTTATCGATGACGAGTATGAAAAGATTATGGAGGATTAAACATGGCAGCAAACGGACGAGTGATTACAGGCTTTTCCAAGCCTTATGTGGCGATTTACAGCGCGAGCGGCACGAGCGTGACCTATACCGGCGTTCGCCCCCTTGCAAGGGGCGTCAGCGTTGACACTGAGGTCGAGGTCGGTGATGATAACAATTTTCACGCAGACAACATTATGGCGGAAACCGCGCCCGGCCTTTTCATGGGCGGCACGACGACGCTTGAGGTGGACGGCTTAAAGCTGGACGCTGAAAAAATGATCATGGGCTTGGGCGGCGCCGAACAGGTGACGGTGGGCGACAAACAGGTCGACATCACCAACTACAATGATAATATGCAGATCCCTTATGTGGGCATCGGTTTTATCGTGCGCTGGCAGAGTGACAACACTGTGACTTATGAGCCGCGCGTGTATACAAAAGCGCGTTTTGCGCAGACCGGCTTAAGCGCGGCCACGCAGGAGGATGAGATCGATTGGCAGACCACCACGCTCGAGGCGGCGCTGATGCGCGACGATTCGGCGGCGCACAACTGGCAGCGTGTCGGCGCGGAGCAGGCCTCGGAAGCGGAGGCGGAAGCTGTCATTCTGGCGCTGCTGGGCGGTAACGCCTGATAGGGGGCTTTGACATGATCATCCATGGAAAAGAGCGGAAATTCCGCGCAACGGTCGGCGCTATGGCTGAAATCGCGCAACTTTGCCCCGGCGGCGATCTTGGCAAGCTGGATCAGGCCTTGACGGGATCGTTTGCGGAAGTCATCGGCACAATGGCAAAAGTCATTGTGGCGCTGAATAAGGGGCATGAATCGGCGATGCGGTTTGAAGCGCCCGAGCTTAAGCAGGAGCCGTTGACGCTTGACGAGGTGCTTTCACTCACGAAGAGTGAAATCGCGCTGCTACAGGCGGAGGCCAAAGCGGCGATGGCCGGTGATGTGAAAACACAGGTTGACGCGGAGCCGTTAAAAAAAACAAAAGAATGACGCAGAGCCAAGGCGGGTTTTCACTGCCTTGGCTCTTGTTTTACGGTCACCTGCTGGGCATGGGGCGGGCAGAGATCATGGCAACGCGATACGGCGAAATGCTTGACCTGGTTGCATGTCTGGCCATTTACAACGGACAGGCGAAAAACAAGAAAACGCGCGTTGTTTCGGGATTTGAAAACACAATGGATTTGAGGTAGGTGGTGGCTGTTGGCAACGAACATTGGGCCTAAAATCGGCATAGAGGGCGAAAAAGAATACCGTGATGCGCTAAAAAACATCATTCAGCAGACAAAAACGCTTGGCAGCGAGATGGAGGCCGTGGCGGCGTCATTCGGCAAGAATGCGGACGCGCAGGAACAGGCTGCCGCGCGCGGCGCTGTTTTGGACAAGCAGATCAAAGCGCAGGAGGCACTTGTTAAAAAGCTGGCAGAAGCCGTAGCGAAAAGCGCTGAATCTTACGGCGAGACGGACACGCGGACGCTCCAGTGGAAGGAAAGCCTAAACAAGGCTAATGCCAATCTTGGTAAAATGAGAAACTCCGTCGGCGATTTGTCGGGCGACTTGGACGATATGAGCGAATCCATGGACAAGTCCGCAAAGGGCGCGTCTTTGTTCGGGGATATGCTCAAGGCCAATCTTGCGTCCGAGGCAATCGTGGCCGGGATCCGCAAAACGGCGGACGCGCTTAAAACCGTTGCGGCATCCGTGATCGATCTGGGCAAGAAAGCTATCAGCGCGTTTGCCGATCAGGAGCAGTTGATCGGCGGCGTAGAAACGCTGTTTGGGGATGCGGCCGACGCGGTGCGCGATTATGCGCAAAACGCTTTTTCAACCGCCGGGCTGAGCGCGAACGAGTACATGGAGACCGTGACCGGCTTTTCCGCGAGCTTGATCGCTGCGGTTGCCGGTGATACGCAGCTGGCAGCTCAAAAGGCCGACATGGCACTGCGAGACATGAGCGACAACGCCAACAAGATGGGCACGGATATGGCCAGTATCCAAAACGCCTATCAGGGTTTTGCCAAGCAGAACTACACGATAAACAATCTAATGTCCGCTGCGTGAGTGATTGCGCAGTGCGCGCGGGTTAACCTTACCAAGGGTGTGTCCGCTATGCGGATGCTAACGGGGGAACTCTAAGGGCAAAAGCCTATGACAATCCCGTGCCAAGCCTCAATAGAGGAAGGTGTAACGACTATCGGCTCGTCACCGAGTACAGCGGCTATTGGTACGCCGTTGGAAATGCCCGCCAACTATGCCAGCAATTCAAATTTCCAGCCTTTTTTGTTCCCTTTCTTGTATATCATGTTTTGGGTGAAAACGCAACTTGAAATGTTGGATATTTTGGATAGTTGAAGATATAGTCTAATCCCCTAAAAAATATCGGGAAACCGAGGGTATGCAAATGGTTAGACAACCTGAAGCTTGGCTACGGCGGCACCAAGGAGGAGATGCAGCGGCTGCTTGCGGACGCACAGAAGCTTTCCGGCGTGACTTACAACATCGATTCCTTTGCGGATATCGTTGATGCAATTCATGTGGTGCAAACCGAGATAGGGATCACGGGCACGACGGCGCAGGAGGCGGCTACCACGATCACCGGCAGCGCGAACGCGATGGGCGCGGCGTGGAAAAACCTTGCTGCGGGATTTGCGGATCCCAGCGCGAATATTTCGGGGCTGGTCGGCGGTCTTGCGGAATCCGTCAAAAATTATTTGAGCAATCTTCTGCCCGCTATCGGGCAGTTTTTACCAAGCTTGTCCGCAGGGCTTACGGAAATCGTGGCGCAGCTTGCGCCTTTTTTGGTGCAATCGATCCAGACGCTGCTGCCCGATCTGATCGGGGGCGTCGGGACGCTGCTTGATGCGTTTCTGGCCGCTTTGCCAACGCTTTTCAATGTGGAGTTTTTAAGCGGCATCACAAGCCAGCTGCTAAACATGCTGCCCGGCATTGTGCAGGCCGGTATTACGCTTTTGATGGGGCTTGTGGACGGTTTCACCGCAGCACTGCCCGATTTGCTGTCGACGGTCGCGGATGTGGTTGTCGCGATTGCGGAAGGGCTTTGCTCCCCTGAAAACCTGCCGAAAATACTTGCAGCGTCCGTCAGCCTCATGGTCGGGCTTGCAGACGGACTGATCGAGGCTTTGCCGAAGCTTATCGACGCACTGCCGGAGATTATCGAGGCGCTTGTGGTCGGGATCATTGACAATGCCCCGAAGCTTTACACAGCGTCATGGGAGCTTGTCTCCAAGCTTGCTGCCGGGATGATCGCCGCTGTCGGTCAGCTTGTCGCGGCGGCAGGGGAATTGATCGCAAGGCTGTGGAGGGTGCTTGTTGACACGGACTGGCCAAAGCTTGGCCGCGACATTATAAACGGCATTTTGGACGGTCTAAAAAGGGCTTGGGATTCTCTGGTCAGATGGTTTACTAACGCCTGGGACGGTCTTGTGGGGGGCATAAAGGATATACTGGGCATTCACAGTCCTTCGCGCGTTTTTGCGGACGAGATCGGTAAAATGATCCCGCCGGGCATTGCGCTGGGCGTGGATCAGGCACTGCCAAAAGCGATCCGCGATATCCAATCCGGATTCAGTGCGCTGCCTAAAATGGTTATGCCGCAAATGGCGTTTGCCGGTGGCATGACGGCACCCGAGGCAAACAGTTATACCAACAATCTCGGCGGCGTTTCCATCAACGTTTATGGCGCGCCCGGTCAGGACGAGGACGCGCTGGCGCGAATCATCATGGAGCGCATCGACGCGAGCGTGAGCAGGAAGGGGGCTGTCTTTGCGTGATCTTTTTTAACGGCAAAAGCAGCGACGATTTCGGCCTTTTTGTGTCGCGGTATCCTGCGCGCGTTATCCCGGCACGCAAATCGGAGCGTATCAGCGTGCCGGGGCGAAGCGGCGATTTGCTAATCGTGCAGGACGCGTGGGACAATTACGGTCAGGTTTATGAGGTGTACATCAGCGCGGAAAAAATCACGATGCCTGTTGCGGCGCATGCTGTGGCCGGGTGGCTTTGTGGTGCGCCGGGGTATTGCCGCTTGCAGGACGATTACGACCGGGATTGTTACCGCATGGCAAGCTTTAGCGGCGGCGCAGAGATCGAAAACATCTTAAACCGGTTTGGCCGCGCGACAATCGAATTTAACTGCAAGCCGCAGTCATTTTTGCTGGCAGGGGATGCGCCGATTGACGTAAGGAGCGGCGAAACGCTGTATAACCCGACCGGCTTTCCAGCCATGCCAAAGATCCGCGTATACGGCAGCGGCGAGGGCGGTTTGAGTATCGGCGGCGCACAGGTGCGCTTTTTATCCATCACGGACGGCATGGTGCTGGACAGCGAGGTGCAAAACGCTTATTTGGGCACGGAGAACCTGAACGGCGATATCGCGGCAGACAGCTTCCCTGTTTTGCGCGGCGGTGAAAATGCTGTGAGTTTTTCCGGCGGCGTGACGGGAATTGAGATCACGCCAAGGTGGTGGACGATATGAGGCCGATTTTATATGACGCTGCGGAAACGCAGTTTTTAACAAACGGCATCGGTATTTTGGGGGATGCGTTATCCTGCGTGGTGCGCGAGGAATTAAACGGCGTTTTCGAGGCTGAGATGCGTTATCCGCGAAGCGGTGTGCATTTTGACGAGATCGCGCTGAATCGGCTACTGCTCATAAAGCCAAATGCAACGGACACTAACCAGCCGTTTCGTATTTACCGGATCACGACCGTTGTCAATGGTGTGATCACGGTTTACGCGCAGCATATCAGCTACGATCTGACCGGCGTGCCTGTTATCCCCTATCAGGCCGGGAGCGCAGCAGGGGCGGTGGCCATGCTGAAACCCCGCGCGGCCGTTTCGCACGGTTTTGAGTTTATGACGGACATTACGCAAACGGGCGAATTTAACGTGGAGCAGCCTTTGTCCACGCGGGCAGTCATCGGCGGTGGTTCCGGACAGAGTATTCTCGGCTTGTTTGGAGGCGAGATGTACTATGATCGATTCAATGTGCGCATTTTGGGCAGACGCGGAGAGGATCGCGGCGCAAGTATCCGATACGGCAAAAACCTGATCGATCTTGAGCAGGAAAAAAGTTGCGCGGAGACGATCACGGGCATCCTGCCGTTTGCGGTGTTTGACGATGCTGTGACGCTTTTGCCGGAGCGCGTTTTGTACGGCCCCGGCACCTACGCGGTGCAAAAGGTCGCGCCGGTCGATTTAAGCGAAAACTTTGAATCTGCTCCGGACGAAAGCCAGTTGAGACAGGCAGCGCAGGAATATTTAGCGCAACAGCGCATCGGCGTGCCAGCAGTGAATCTGCGCGTGCAGTTTGCGCAGCTTGAACAAACGCCGGAATACGCCAGCATGGCCTTGCTTGAGCGCGTGGGGCTTGGCGATACGGTTTCTGTGGTGTTTTCGGAGATCGGTGTGAGCGCACAGGCGCGGTGCGTGGCAACGCAATATGACGCGCTTTTGGAGCGCTACAACGAAGTTGAAATCGGTGACGTGAAATCGACGCTGGCGGATACGATTGTGGAGCAGCAGTCGACGATCAGCAAGATCGCAAACCCGACCTATCTGCAAGCGTCTGTGGATCGCGCAACGCAGCTGATCACAGGGAATCGCGGCGGATATGTTGTTTTGCACAGCACGACAGGCGGCGCGCCGGATGAACTGCTGATACTGGATCAGCCCGACATTGCGTCTGCCGTGCATGTATGGCGCTGGAACCAGTCCGGGCTTGGGTACAGTGGTACTGGGTATAACGGGCCGTACAGCACAGCAATTACCGCCGATGGGCATATCGTGGCGGATTTTATAGACACGGGAAGCCTGACGGCAAATATCATCAAATCGGGCGCAATTACAAGCGCGTCCGGGAATTTCATTATTGATCTGAGTGCGGGCACGATGGTGATCACGGACAGCGGCGGCAATATCGCTATGGCGTATTCGCCATTAAACGGGTTTCAGGTGCGCGGCACGATTTATGCGCTGTATGGGTCTATTGGCGGTTTTTTGCTGGATAATGGCAGTTTAAAAAGCGATGCGCTGACCATTGACAATGCAACAGGGCAAATCACTTTTGGCACGTCCGGGTCTGTTTACGGGCTTGGCGGGTCTACGACAAACGGTCAGGGGATCGCGTTTTCCAGCAACGGCGTTATGAACATTTTAGCTGGAAGCACAATCAATTTTAACGGCAGCAGCGTTTATTTCAATTGTCCCGTATACGACAGGCAAGGACGTGAAATAACGGGCGCAAACGGGTAAAGGGGGAGTATGGATGCGTGTATGCGATACGGTAAACATTGATCTAACAAGGCGCGGCGCAACGCCTGTTTTCTACGCCAAACAATACGACGCGCAGAGCAGGCAGCTTGCATTTCGGCTTTTTTCCGGCGGGATTGCCTACACGCCGCCGGATGGTACAGCGGCGGTGTTTAGAGCAGGAAAACCAGACGGCACAGGCGTGTTTTATGACGGTCAGATCAACGACAACACAGTAACGGTCGAGCTTGTGCAGCAGGTTACGGCAGCGGCGGGGAATGTGTTGTGCGAAGTGTCTTTGATGCGCGATAAAATGCGCCTTAGCACGTTTAACGCAATTATTACGGTTGAAGCGTCCCCGGTCAGCGACGCGCAGATTGTCAGCAGCGATTATTACACAGCTTTGCAGAGCATGATCAACACGATTATGCACAGTGCAACGGTGGTCAAGCCGCTTGGGTCGTATGATACCGTTGAAGCGCTGCAAAGCGCCGTAACAAGTCCGGATATCGGGGATATGTACATCGTTGGCACGCAAACGCCGTATCATTTCTATTTTTGGGACGGTTCTGCATGGTCGGACGCGGGCGTCTTATCCGGCGCGCCGGGGCCGCAGGGCGATGCCGGGCCCTATTTTACGCCGTCTGTTTCTGCGGACGGCGTTTTGACCTGGGATAACGGCGCAGGGCTTGAAAACCCACCACCCGTCTTAATAAAAGGACCTAAAGGCGACACGGGCAGCGGTCTTGTAATTTTGGGATATTACGAAACGCTTACAGATCTTCAAAGCGCGATTCCGGAACCTGAAACGGGTGCGGCTTATGGCGTTGGCGTTTCTGCCCCATATGATATATATGTCTATGCAGGACAGTGGGTGAATAACGGCCCGATTCAAGGACCGGCAGGCGCAGACGGTGCAGATGGCGCGCAGGGCGAACCAGGGCCGAATCTGGTAAGCGGTCAAACGGAAACGGCGCTTGACGGCATTTTGCGCGGCGATGGCGCGCATGTGACGGTTGCGCAGGCCGGAACGGATTATGCGCTGCCTACTGCTGCAATCGAAAATGACGGCGCGGCGCAGACGCTTGCGCTGCTGGACAACCGGGAATACACGTTTTCTGTGCCGCTGACGTCGCTGGTTTTGTCATTTCCTGCCGGGCGTTTTGAATCATGGCTGGCGTTTACGGTTGGCGAAGGGTTTGTCTTTACGCCCCCGGCAGGGGCTAAGGTGATCGGCAGCGTTCCGGAATTTACGCAGGGACAGCAGTATGAGTTGTCCATAAAAAACGGCGTAATGGTGTTCGGTGAGGTGAGTGCGGATGCATAGCGGTAGGCGGCGTTTACTCATCGGTGCGGCGCATAACGCGTCCGGCCCGGCAATGCTTGGAGATTTGCCGGTTGGCAGCGTGTTCAAACTGCCCAGTACAGCAGGGGATCTATATTTCGCCATTGCGCATAAAGGCGCGCCGTCTGACGCGACCAATTTTCTTGGCGATCCGGTTTACGGCAATTTTTCCGGAGGCGTTGTGGTCATCAGAACAAAACCGGACAAGTGGACGACAGCTTCATCCGAGGCAATGTCCGGGTGGTCAGGCAGTGCAATGCAGACAAATCTTGTAAATGCGTATGCGGAGGCATTTTCAGCGGATTTGTATAACCAGATTATGCCTGTTTCGATTCCGTGTTCGCCAAACAGCGAGCTGACGTTTCAAACCACCGTCGCAAATCAGCGCATCTGGGTGCCGTCGGCGGCGGAATGCGGCGGAACCACAAGCGACGGCGCAGTGTTTGCGTATTTTTCGGGCCAAGACGCTCCGCAGCGCCGCGCGCAGGGCGTCGGCACGGGCGATTCCTATGCGACGCGCTCATTTTACAGCAAAAGTGCAGGCGGGAAAACGTATTATTACTATTACACAATCGACGAAACCGGTGCAATTAAATCCAGCAACGGCGTGAATCTGTCATGCCCAACCGTTTATGCGCGCGTTTGTATGGTTTTGCCGGAAACGTATCAAGCGGAGGTGATCTGATGGCAATAATCGGTCGGTGGACAAGCCCGACATTGATTTTCAAGATGCCGTTTGACGCGAGGGCGGCAAGCAAGTTGTCTATTGCGTTTAAGCAAGCGAATTACCCGACAGAAGATCGGGACTTGCTGTTTGAAAAAACGCTGACGGACTGCGTGATCAACGAGACGGAGATCCGCGTGGAGCTGGGCGAGGAAGAGACGGCGCGGCTGTGCGCGGACAGGCTCACGCCGATCTATATGCAGATTCGGCTTGTACTGGGTGGAAAAAGCCTTGAATCACGGTTTATTCAGGCAGATCCGTATCTTGTTTTGAAGGACGGTGCGTTATAATGGCGGCTGTTTTTGATGTGGAATTCGTTTCAAGCGCAGTGGTTTTTGACGTCGGCTTTGAAGCAGTGCAGATCGTGACGATGAGCGATTTGCCGGTCTATAACGGCGCGTATACCGTCGTGCCGAACTGGTCAACGCAGATTCTGCCGACGCGCGAAAAGCAAATGACCAACGATGTCAAGGTCGTGGACATCCCGTATGAATTTGTTTCCAATCCGCAGGGCGGGATAACAGTAACTATTGGAGGGTGAAAAAATGGCTGAAAATCAGTATGTAAGTAAAGTTGTTTTGTCGGATGGTCGGACGCTTATCGACCTGACGGGGGACACGATTTCCCCCGACAAGCTGGCGAAGGACATCACGGCGCACGACAAATCCGGCGCACCGATCACCGGCACGAACACGTTCGATGTGGATTCGACCGACGCTACAGCACAGATAGCGGAAATTTTGGTCGGGAAGACGGCGTATGCCAGAGGGACGAAGCTGACTGGTACGATGCCGAACCGTGGCGCGGTATCCGGTGAAATTTCGGAAAAGGACGGAAGCGTATCCATACAGCAAGGGTATCACGACGGTAGCGGTTCTGTTGTGCTTGCGAATACGGAAAAGGCAAAGCTGATTCCCGGAAACATCAAGGAGGGCGTACAACTGTTTGGTGTAACTGGTACGCTTTCACCCGCATCCGGTGTAACAGCGCAGACAAAGAGCGCTACGCCAAGTTTCGCTTCTCAGATTATCAGCCCTGATGACGGGTATGACTACTTGTCGCAGGTTACTGTTGCGGCAATTTCTGTTGTAGAAACGGATAATTCCGCAGGCGGTAAGACCGTTACGATTGGTGGGTGATAGCCCCATGGCAGTATCTAAAATCGTTCTTGCGGACGGACGAACGCTGATCGATCTGACCGGTGATACCGTGACGGCGGACATGGTTGTGCAGGGGTATACCGGGCATCTTGCAAACGGAGATCAGTTTGTTGGAACGATGCCCAACAACGGAGCGCAGACTAAGACGATGGACGGTCTGACCACCACAAGCGTAACCATTCCTGCGGGGTATACAACGGGCGGCACGGTCAGTCTGACAGACGCCATAGAGACCGCACTGGCGGCTATTTAAGGGGGATGCGCTTATGAGCGTACAAACACAAATTGACCGCTTGACAGGGGCCAAAACGGATATTGCTGCGGCTATTGCTGGCAAGGGTGTAACTGTTCCAGATGGAACGTTACTTGATGGTATGGCGGCGCTAATCGCGAGTATTCAAGTTTCGGACGAAACAGTCAAACAGGCCACGGTAACCACATCCAATACAACTGTATCATCCACCATCACATTTTCAGGTATTACCGGGCAACCCCGAGAGTGGGCAATCTGTATGAATGACGCTGAATGGGACACAGGAGGGAACAGGTACTACGTTATCTATGGTTCGTCTTTAAGCAACACGGCGGAGCTGGTTAAGGCATCATCCAGCAGCGTAGCTGTCGGTGTTTCTGCTGTGACAGCGACATATGCCAGCGCGAATTTTAGCATTCAGGTTACTGGGTTAAACAATCGTTTTCGTCCAGGTTCTGCCTATACGCTGTATTACAAAACTTAAACGGTGGTGGTATTTCAAATGATGCTTTTTATCTTAAGGAACGGTTCTGTTTTTTCCACGATAGTTGTTGAAAATGATGCGGCGAATTACACACTATTGCAAGTCGCAGATTCCGACGTACCTTTATACCCTGAATCAGAGGCGGGACGTGGCAAGTCGTGGGAATTGCAGCATGTGGACGGCGTTCTTACTTGGACAGCAACCGACCGGGAATTGACAAAGGATGAGCGTATCGAGGTGTTAAACGAGGAGTTGGACGTGTACCGGTATCCGGCCTGGGTACAGCCGTCCGGCGCGCACGATGCGTATCAAACTGGTTCTTGCGTTTCGCACAATGAAAAAAAGTGGACAAGCGATGTAGACGGAAATGTATGGGAACCGGGTGTATACGGCTGGTCGGAGGTGACGGCATGACGCTGGAATTGTTTTTTAGCGCGGCGCTGCCGTCGCTGTGCGTGAGCGTGATCATGATGATCTTTGGCCGCAGACAGAGCAAGCGCGACGCAAAGGCGCAGCTTCTGGAAGGCATGAAAAAGCACAGCGAGCAGGTGCAGCTGGACTTGATACTGGCAACGGCAAAGCTGTCCTATGCGGTGGCGATGGCGATGAAAAACGGTCACCCAAACGGAGAAGTCGAAGAAGGCGTGGAGCAGTACAAAAATGCGATGCGCAGTTTCAAGAAATTCGAACGGGAACTGATTGTAGAAAATGGAGGGATAAGCCATGACGTTTGATGTAACGCAGATTATTTTGGCGCTGATTGCCCTGTGCGGCGCGTTGGTGACCAGTGTGCTGGTGCCGTGGGTGAAGGCAAAGACGACAACGGCGCAGCAGGAGCAGCTGGGCGCATGGGTCAGGATTGCAGTTGCCGCAGCGGAACAGATTTTCGCAGCCGGAAACGGCGCGGAAAAAAAGAAGTATGTGGTCCGCTGGTTGGAAGAGCGCGGGATCGTGTTTGACGAGGACACGGTAGACGCGGCGATTGAAGCGGCGGTGTACGGGCTGAAAAAATGAGATTCTTAAAACGGCTGGTACTGGGCGTACTGGTGCTGACGGTGGCGGGCAACATTGCGCTGTTCGTGCTGGCGTTTATGTACCAGTGGATTCCTGACGCAATGGCCTACGGCTTTTCGCTGGCCGTGCCGTGCGAACTTGTGGTCAGCGGATTGCTTCGAATCATGGAGGAGAAATATGGAAATCCGGTATCTGGAAAAAAACAAGACATATACCAACCCACAGCGCATCCAGCCGACGTATATCGTGGTTCACTCGACAGCAGTCGGTATGACCAGTCGGATGACGCTGTTTAACGCATGGAACAGCCAGACGGCCAAGGTCAGCTGCCATGCGATGGTGGACGATGAGGGATGGACGCTGACGCTGCCGGTCGATTTCAAAGGCTGGCATGTGGGCGGCAAAGGCAACGGTATTTCCATCGGTTTTGAGGTTTGCGAACCCAAAAGCATCGTATATGCCGATCAGTGGCACAGCAGCGTAAACACGGCGTTGTACAACCCTGCGCGCCCGTCGATCCGAAACGATTTTATCAAGCGATGGCGGCAGGCGGTAGACTGCGCGGCATATCTGTGCAAACAGACCGGCATTGCTCCGGATCATGTGCTGTGCCATTCGGAAATGAACGCTATAGGAAAAGCGACCAATCATGCCGACGTTGCCCACTGGTTTGATCTTTTTGGACAAGCCTATAATATGGATGCGTTTCGGGCAGCGGTCGCAAAGGCGCTGCGGCAGCCATCACAAGTATCTAATACAGGTTCCGCACGTCATGCTTTACGGCATAATATGAATGTGTTAAACTAATAGCACTGAGGTCGGAAATGGCTCCCGACCCTCCTTTGTATGAGAATGGTACAAGCGTCTGCCTATGAGGCTATATAGATAATGCATGAGTTCCGACAATCCGCAAGGTAACCTGATATGCAGGATACGTCGCCCTGTCAGTAAATAATAATAAATGCCCCGACCATTTCGGTTCGGGGCATTTTATTGTCATCATGATGTTTACAACGAATTCTAAACTTGATGTTGACGATAAAAAATTACGGGGTTTGCGGATAGATTTGCAGGCTTAACATGTTGATCGCCTTGACGTTTCTTTTTCCGCGCTCAGTCTTATAGTAATAAATACGATTGATAACGGTTTTCAACATTGCGTTAAGTTCCTCCGGCTCTCGATTACCGGCTTTCAGTGCGTTTGATACATCCCGTATGCGCGGCAAAAGCGCCCGAATTTTCTCCGCATCAGACATCTTGGGGCGATTGCCCTCAATCCCCGCAAGTTCTGTCCTTGCGTCAGATATGCGCTCCCTGAGCACGTCGCGCCGCTTCACATATTCTTCCGGCGAATAAATGCCCTGTTCCAATAAGTCTTGCAGGCGCTCCATCTGTGCTTGTGCCTGCCGGATCGTTTCGCGACATTTATCGGCAAGCGGTTCATTAAATGTGGCCGCTTGGTTTGCGGCGCGCCATTCCTTGGCCGGGGACTGCGCCATTTTCTCCCAAGTGTCCAGAATATCAATAACGGATTCCGTCAGTTCTGCTACAGATATGCTGCTGGTTGGACAATCCAATGTACGGCAGTATACCGAATCTGTTTCACGCGCCCATGTGCGGCGCACCATGGCTTTTCCGCATTGCCCGCAAAACAAAAGCCCGGCATAGGGATTTTTCAACGTGCAATCGCTGCGCGTTCTGGCTGTATTTCTATTGTCGCATAACATCGCCTGTACCTGGTCATAGAGCGCGCTGTCTACAATAGGCGTATGTTTCCCATCCACAAGGATTTCTTTATCCGATCTGGGTCGTTTTACAACCCGCTGTCCATTTTCAATTTTAGGCGTTGAAACCCTTTGATTCCATCGTATTTTTCCACAATATACCGGCGTATGCAGCATATCGCGCACTCTGCCCGGGGTCCAGAGGTGGCCATAATTGGTGCGCGCACCAGCGGCGTTTAACCGGCGCGCAATCTCAGCACTGGTAACACCCTGCGCATACCATCCAAACGCACTGCGCACCAGTGCCGCCGTTTCTTCATGAACCACCAAAATACGCCTGCCGTCTTCCGGGGAAAATCCAAACACATAACCATAAGGTGCGCGTGTTCCCAGATAGTTGCCTTCTTTTGTGGACGCAAGACGCCCGGCCTGCAAACGCCTTTTGATGGTTTTATATTCGCGCCGCGCCATGAACAACGAAAATTCAAAATATTCTTCATCCATTTCGTTGTTTGGGTCATAAGTTTTTTGAGGCGTAATAATCAATGTATTGCTGTACTTAAACGCCTGCGCAACAATGCCCTGATCAATCGTATCCCCGCGCGCCAGGCGTTCCACTTCCATACACAGCACCCCGGCCCATCTGCCAGACTGGACTTCTTCAACCAGACGCTGCATTTCAGGGCGTGCCGCAATGGTATCGCCAGAAACAATTTCGCGATAAATACCATGAACCGGATAGTCATGTTTTTTCGCAAGCTCTGTCAGTGCCTTTTCGTGACGGGCAAGGGTTTCCCCTTCACCGCGCGCCTCCGCTTCCGCATCCGCACGGGATTTTCTCAAATAAATACAATATTCTTTCATGACATAGCACCTCCCGTTGCTTCCCCCTCTTCATACAACGCTTCCGGCGCAATATCAATGGCTCCGTCATTCCATACTGGAACGCCATAATCTATATACACGCCTTTAAAGACATCCAGATCTGCAAGCGGTGCAAAAGCGGGCGTTTTCAGGAGCGGCTTAAAATCAAACATCTTTGCTTCGCCGTTATTAAAGCGCACCCATAAGCAAAAATCATCAAGCGGCCGCACACCAATAACCCGCAATGCAGGAGCCTGTTCTCCCGCGTAAGCAATACCATTGACAATATACATTTTTCTCCCCCTTATCTCAAAGGATCGATCTTACCAATCAATATACTTCTTAACCATACAAAAATCAATAAATTTCCATAGACAAAAAACGACACAAATATTATACTGATAAAGTTAGCTAACGATCCATACGTACGCCTGGAAATAGATATTCAGGAGTGCCGATCATGAACAAGGACCTTACAACTACGCAAATATTGGCGCAATACGACCGACTTCATGACAAACTAGCTTTTATTGATCGTCTTTATGATCTGCTGCTTCTTGAGCTGCAAGAAAGCGGGCATACTCCAGTAATTGGCGTTTCCGACTCTCTGAAAGCATAGAAATGGCCTCCTCGATGAGCGCGCGCTCATTCTCAAGCCCTTCCGCTTCTGCGTTAGGGCTTTTTTGTTTTTCAATCAAATGAGATATTTCTCCAATCGTTCTATTCAAACTATCTTGTCTCTTATCATCGACATGTGGTTTTTCTTTTACATCCGTTTCACCTTTTAAGTATTCGGGCGTTGTGTCCAATATATCAGCCCATTTTGCAACTGCATCATCGGACACATGCCCTTTGCCGTTACGACAATCCTTTATAAAGAAACGATTTTTTCCAACCTGCGCACACAGGAAAGTTGCGCTGATCCCCTTTTCTTTGCGCAACATGTCCAATCTGTCAAAAATCACTAAATCACCACCATTAAAATACAGCAATATCCACAAATATGGACATTCTTATTGACCAGTCCACATTTGCGGACTAGAATATAACTACATGATACACCATGGTAACGACCGACAGAGAAAAACGTTACAGATCGACTGAAGCTTGAAAATTGAATATAGCTATCCGACCACTTTGCAGCGAGTGTACTGGAATAACTTGAGAGATTTTGAGCAGAGATTCGACAATCTGGCACTCTATTAATTATTCAGCATTTTTAGAAAGTAAGGAGGCAAAACATGAGAAACCCGGTTAAGAAACGGGAAACCATCCTTCTATCCACGCTTTTATCAGTGGCCACAACGATTGTAATGCGGATATTGCTATATTGGTTAGAATGCTTACTACAATCGGTATAAGATAATTCGCCTTTCGTCTCGAAGAAACGAACAGCAAATAATCGATCCCGGATTCTGTTATAGAAGCAAAACCAGACGGTTTCCCCATGTAACCAGGGATCGCCCTTATATGTTCTTTAACAAGAGCATGACGCAGCAGTCTTTCCGCACCATGTACGGATATTCGACGCTTCTTTGACTGTCTAAGAAGCCATTCTTCACGGAAAGTCAAAACAAGATGATCAAAATCACGGTTTTGCAAAAGCAGCACCTCCAACGAGTTCAGCCAATGCTAAGGCAAACACCATGGTAACAATATAGCACAAAGGAAGTGATAAAACAATGGATTTTGGCGCAAATCTGCGAAAAATCAGGGAAAAAGCGCAGTTGACGCAGGACGGACTTGCCGATAAAGCAGGCATTCACCGTTCCATGGTCGCGCAGATGGAAACGAATCGTAAAACCATTACTTTGCCAATGGCCGTTTTACTGGCTGATGCGCTGGACGTGAATGTTTCCGAATTTGTGACAGAACAGCAGGAAACGAATTCAGACAACCCGTCCCCACATAAAGAATAAGGAGGTGAAAAAAATGGGAGAAGTTATTTGGGCAGATCTGGATCGAAAAACCCCCGGACCCGTGGCCAAAATTCGAACGCGCGGCGGTGCAACGGCGATCATCTACAACGATGATTACATCAACAAAACACCGGAGCAGATCCGCGAAGTGTACTATCAGCGGGCGCTGGCACTCTACCGGGCATATGGCCTTGAAGGCATGATGAAACTGCACGAGCAGGCCGAACGGGAATTCGCAGAAGAAATGGCAAAAGAAAAAGACGCCCCGCGCACGGCCGCCACCGAAGCACAGGGCTAAAAAAAAGATTCTACGCCGTCATCATACCATTTTGACGGCGCGACGTCAAGGAGGACAAGCATCATGTGCAAAACATCCCCCTGCATGGGCTGCCGGATGCGCCGCGAAGGCTGCCACAGAATCTGCTTCCTGTACGAAACCTGGAAGCACGACCGTAAGGCCGCGCCGCAGTCCGAAAAAGAAATCGCCGCCTATGTCCGGCAAGGCCAGATCCGCACAGAACGCTACAACCACAAAAACAGGAGGCATTGATATGGCACTCAAAAAATATACGCAGGCCAAGTTTGACGCACTACCAACCAACGAGAACGGCGGCAAAATTTGCCCAGCAGGAGACTATACGGAGATTCAATCCATTCCGGCGTTTTCCGAACTGGGCTACCGCTGCAAGCTGGGCGACTACTGCACGCTGGGCAACAGCTGCAAGCTGGGCGACGACTGCGAGCTGGGCATCTTCTGCAAGCTGGGCGACTACTGCACGCTGGGTTACCGCTGCAAGCTGGGCGACTACTGCACGCTGGGCTACCGCTGCAAGCTGGGCAACAGCTGCAAGCTGGGCGACGACTGCGAGCTGGGCATCTTCTGCAAGCTGGGCGACCGATGCACGCTGGGCGACTACTGCACGCTGGGCGACTACTGCACGCTGGGCAACTGGGTCACGCTGGGCGACTGGGGCACGCTGGGCAAAAACATTTCGTTTGAATCCGGGCGCGTAAAAAACGGCGTATACCTCACCTGCGGCAATATCGGAAGCGCAAACCGTACGGCCTATTTTTATGCGGATGAAACCGGCAAGTTCTTCGTCCGTGCGGGCTGCTGGTTTTCGGACATGGACGAGTTTATCACCCGCGTCAAATCCGTACACGGCGGCACGGTGTATGAAACGCAGTATCTGGCCGCATGCGAATATGCCAAAGCCGCATTGCCCGCCATGCTGGAAAAAGAAAGGGCGCGCTGACATGGACAAGCTGATCTTCCCCGCCTATCTGCTGGGTATCCTGCTGATGCTCTCCGGCGCGGGAACTGTAGACGTGTACGGACTATGCGCATCTGCGCTGTGGACAAGCATTGCCGGTGCGGCACTGGTCGCAACAGGTGCATGGCTGTCGGAGGTGAAACGCAGGCATGACGCACGATAAAGTTTGCGCTATATGCGGCAAGACCTTCCAAACCACCAGACCAAACGCAAAATACTGCGGAGAAGAATGTACTCGTGCAGGCCGAAATATTCACTCGCGCGCGCTTAAAGCGCGGAACCGGGAGAAAATCCGCGCACAGGCACGCCAAAGGTATCGGAACAAAAAAGCGTCAGCTATGCAACCGGCACCGCCCCCGTCCCTGTCTGCCGTCGCCGCTTTAGCCCGCGCGCAGCACCTCACCTACGGCCAGTACATGGCGCGCATGCAGATGGGAGGCGGGAACCCATGACCAGCCGTCACCTGCTTTCCGCCGATGAGCGCGACGCGTACCGGGCGCTTCTGGTCATGTCGCAGGTGCTCAGGCAGGAAGCCCGCCACATTCAGGACAGGCTGAAACAGGCCGGCAGAAAAGGCCTTTTTAACGCCGCTGCCAGCCAGATCGAAAACGCCCTTGTCCAATCCCTCAAAGGCGTCGACCCCGACCATCTGGCCCTGCTGGAAGCCGGAACGCGCGGCAAGTCCCTGCGCCTTGTCCCGTCCAGCGTCGCGGGCGCGGATAACGGCCACGCCTTATACGAGGTGCGCGCGGACGACCTGATGCGGCTGGTTTCCACGGCGCTGGAAAGCCAGTGCGCGTTTTGCATGCACGCCGATAACCTGCACGAAATGCGCACCTGCCCCCTGCGCAAAACGCTGGACGCCATGCCGATTCTGTTTGGCAACGAATCGCTCGACCGGCCCTGCGTGTTCGCCCTTGCGCAGGCCGAGCTTGCGCGAAAGGTGCCGCAAAAGCCAAAACCGACGCCAAAAAGGAGAAAGAAACGATGATCACCTGCACCAGCTGCAAATACCTGACCAACACCGACGAGGACGGCATGATCCTGACCTGCCGGTTATCCGGCGCATCCTGTTTTATCAATGATTTACCCTTCACAACGCTGCCGGGCTGCCCAAAGCAAGATTTGGAGGTAGACCATGACTAACAAAGAAGCGATTGAAGCATTAAATGTATTTCCACACAGAAGTTTTACCGTCTGTGGAAGTCAGGCCGTAAACGTATGGAACCGGAGGGATGACAATGCGACTGATTGATGCGGATGCGCTGAAAAAGATTATGGTTGAAACACTTGAAAATATCATGTGTTTTCCGCAAATGTCAGGTGAAGAAAGGCACATTATCTGCGCTTTTGATACAGTCGGGCAGATGATTGACGATGCTACCACCATTGACGCGGTTCCAGTGGTGAGATGTAAGGATTGCAAGCACATAGAAATGACTGGTAGAGCGCCGTTTATGATTTTTGTGTGCAATCACGGAAAAGGGCTTCGCGATAGCATAGAAGCTAGCGATTTTTGCCCATACGGAGAACGGAGAGTGGACGATGGAACGTAAAGGAATCATCACCCACTGGATGCAGCTGCCACCATGTCCTATACAAAAGGAGGAATGAGACCATGACCCCAACCTACCGCGTGACGTGGACGGTATACGGGAATACCAAAACGATTGTGATGGATGGAAATTTACAGGAGATTATCACAGATATTGAGGGCCGATTTAGGGACTTTGAGGCTCTTGAAGTAGTAAAGATCTCAAAGGAGTAGGATATGGAAAATCAGGTTAAAATTACGCTCATTGAAATCGAAAACAGCAAGCGCATCAAGGCATTTAAAGCGCACCCGGCAGAAAATGGTTTAACCGTGATCGGTGGAAGAAACGGGCAAGGGAAAACATCCGTTTTGGATGGAATCGCGTGGGCACTGGGCGGCGAAAAATACAGGCCAAGCCAACCGCAGCGTGAAGGTGCACTGACACAGCCTTACATCCATCTGGTTTTATCAAACGGTCTTGTGGTTGAGCGAAAGGGACAAAATTCATCCCTGAAAATCACCGATCCTTCCGGACGCAAGGGAGGACAGCAGATTTTGGACGAGCTTGTCAGCAAACTGGCGCTGGATTTACCAAAATTCATGCAGATGACTTCCAAAGAAAAGGCACGGACGCTTTTGCAGATCATCGGCGTAGAACAGGAACTTGCAGCGCTTGAGCAAAAAGAAAAGGAACTATATAACCAGCGCCTATATGTTGGACGTACCGCAGACCAGAAAAAAAAGTTTGCTCTTGAAATGCCCTATTATCCGCAAGCCCCGAAAGAGCCGGTATCTGCGTCTGATCTGATTGCACAGCAGCAGGATATTCTTGCTCAAAACGGCGAAAATCAGCGCAAGCGCGCCCGCAGAGACACGCTTGCAGCGCAGGCAAAACGGCTTGGCGATCAGATTGCGCAGATGCAGGCGCAATACGATCAGGTTATTGCAGACCTTGAAATTGCTACGCGCGACGCAAAGGATCTCATGGACGAATCCACTGCAGCGCTTGAGGAAAACATCCGTAACATCGAACAGATCAATGTTATGGTGCGTGCCAATCTGGATAAAGAAAAAGCCGAAGAAGACGCAAGGAATTATCAGGAACAATACGAACAGTTAACATCGCAAATCGATACCGTACGGGCCGATCAGATCATGCTGCTTAATGGCGCGCAGATGCCGCTTGACGGCCTGACCGTAAAAGATGGAGAACTAATGTATGGCGGATTTGCATGGGACAACCTTTCCGGATCAGATCAGCTGCGTGTTGCAACGGCAATTGTGCGCAGGCTTAATCCGCAGTGCGGCTTTGTGCTTTTAGATAAGCTGGAACAAATGGATCCGGACACCATGGCAGAGTTCGGCAGATGGCTTGAAAGCGAACGACTGCAGGCCATTGCAACACGCGTATCTACCGGCAGCGAGTGCAGCCTGATCATTGAAGATGGATACGGTATGGAACAGGAATTCGCGCAATCGCCTAAGAGATGGGAAGCAGGGAGGTTTTAAACGTGTATGAGATTACATCCGGCAAGATTGCCGCGGCACAGAAGGTCGTTGTTTACGGTCCGGAAGGTATCGGTAAATCCACTTTCGCAAGCAAGTTTCCGGATCCGTTATTTATCGATACGGAAGGAAGCACTAGAAACATGGATGTACGGCGTTTTCCTTCCCCTGAAAGCTGGCAGGCGCTTTGTGAAATGGCGCGTCATATCGTACAAAACCCGAATTTATGCAAAACGCTTGTTATTGATACGGCGGACTGGGCAGAGTACCTGTGCAGCGCGCATGTAATTGCACGAACCAACAGAAGCGACATCAAAGGAATCGAAGATTACGGATATGGCAAAGGGTATGTATATCTTGCAGAGGAATTTTCAAGGCTTTTGCACATCCTGGACGACGTAATCGCGTGCGGGATTCATGTTTGCGTCAACGCACACGCCATGATTCGCAAATTCGATCAGCCGGACGAAATCGGTTCGTACGACCGCTGGGAACTGAAACTCGGGAAAAAGACTGCACCTCTTTTAAAGGAATGGTGCGACCTGCTGTTGTTTGCCAACTATAAAACAATGGTTATCAATGTGGATAATCAGGGCGCTGCGAAAGGAAAAAACAAAGCACAGGGCGGTAAGCGCGTCATGTATACGGCGCACACCCCTGCCTGGGATGCGAAAAACCGGCACGGACTGCCGGAAGAATTACCGTTTGAATATCAGCAGATTGCAGGGCTTTTTTCTCTGGATCTGTCTGGAAGCGTCCCACCTAAGACTAGTAGCATCAGCAAGTCCAAGGAAGTAACCGCAACAGAGCAAAAAGCACCTGCAGCAAAAGCAGAACGAACGGCATCACCAGAACAGGACGCGCAAACGCAAGCGCCAGAATTGGGAAAAGAACGGCCAGAAAATATACAGCCGGAATTGTGGCAGCTAATGGAAGCAAACGCTGTATCGGAAAAGGAAATCCAATTTGCAGTGGCCTCAAAGGGCTATTATCCGATGCAAACCAGAATACAGGACTATGATCCCGGATTTGTCGCCGGCGTTTTGATCGGCGCATGGCCGCAGGTATATCAGATGATTTTACAGAGCAGACCCGACATGAAAGCACCGTTTTAATTGAAAGGAGATTTTCTTCATGCAGGACAATATTCAAAAAGCGTTTGGCGATTATGAACTTGACTGGGATTCGGCCATCGAAAACGATAGCACATTTGAACTGCTTCCGGAAGGCGATTATATTTTTGAGGTGCTGAGTTTTGCAAGAGGACGGCACAACGGCAGCGCGAAGCTGCCTCCCTGCGGCAAAGCAATTCTAAAGATCCGCCTGACCAGCCAAGACACGGGAAAACAGACGACAATTGAACACAATCTGTTTTTGCATTCCACCACAGAAGGCATGCTTTGCGCGTTTTTCACCGCAATTGGGCAGCGCAAGCGCGGACAACGGATCAAAATGAACTGGAACGCCGTACCCGGCGCAAAAGGACGATGCCACGTCACGATTCGCGACTGGACAAGCAATAATGGCAACAAGATGCAATCCAATCAGATTTCAAAATTTTATGAGCCGGAAGAACCTGTGCAGACGCGGAACGCTGCGTTTACGCCCGGACAATTCTGATGCAGGAGGCCATGCATCTGCGGCCATATCAGCAGGAAGCGCGTGAGAAAGTAAAGGCGGAATGGTCTTCGGGCCATTCCCGCACTTTACTGGTACTGCCAACCGGTACCGGCAAGACCATCGTATTTGCCAAAATTGCCGAAGATATGGTTGCAGCCGGTTCGCGCGTGCTGATTCTGGCGCATCGTGGAGAGATGCTGGATCAGGCGTCCAATAAAATCCTGCGTGCGACAGGACTTATATGCGCAACAGAAAAAGCGGAGCAGACCAGCGCCGGCAGCTGGTACCGCATTACCGTTGGATCGGTACAAACCCTGATGCGCGAAAGCCGTCTGAAACAGTTTCCTGCCAATTACTATAATACCATTATTATCGATGAGGCGCATCACTGCCTGTCGGAAAGCTATCAGCGCATTTTATCGCATTTTAAAGGCGCAAATGTGCTTGGTGTTACCGCAACGCCGGATCGCGGCGATATGCGCAATCTTGGACAGTTCTTTGATTCGCTGGCCTATGAATACACGCTGCCAAAGGCAATCCGCGAGGGATATCTTGCGCCGATTAAGGCGCAGACCATTCCGCTTTCACTGGATCTTCGCGGCGTTGGCATGCAAAACGGCGACTATAAAGCCGCCGATATCGGAACCGCGCTGGATCCCTATCTGGAACAAATTGCCGATGAAATGATTAAAACATGCGCTGACAGAAAGACGGTCGTATTTCTGCCGCTGGTAAAAACAAGCCAGAAATTCAGAGACATTTTAAACAAAAAAGGCATGCGCGCAGCAGAAGTCAACGGAGAAAGCAGCGACAGGAAAGAAATACTGGAAGCGTTTGACACCGGGAAATATAACGTCCTTTGCAATTCCATGCTGCTTACGGAAGGCTGGGATTGTCCAAGCGTTGACTGTGTTGTTGTTTTACGCCCGACAAAGGTGCGAAGTCTTTATTGCCAGATGGTCGGGAGAGGCACCAGGCTGCATCCGGGCAAGGATCACCTGCTGCTGCTTGATTTTTTGTGGATGACCGAGCGGCATGAACTATGCAGGCCTGCGCATCTGATCTGTGAAAACGCGGAAGTTGCGCAGAAAATGACTGAAAATCTGGAAGCGGCATGCGGCGCAGTGGATATCGAAGAAGCTCAGGAAAAGGCGTCCGCCGATGTAATTGCGCAGCGTGAGGAAGCCCTTGCAAAAGCGCTTGCAGAAATGCGCAAAAGAAAACGCAGGCTTGTCGATCCCCTGCAATTTGAAATGAGCATCCAAGCCGAAGATCTTTCAAGCTATACGCCGGCATTCGGTTGGGAATGCGGACCGGCGTCCGACAAACAGAAAGAATCGCTTGAAAAGCTTGGGATTCTGCCGGATGAAATCGACAACGCCGGTAAAGCCGCAAAGCTGCTGGACCGTCTGGCAAAGCGCCGGGAAGAAGGGCTTACAACGCCAAAGCAAATCCGTTTTTTGGAAGGACGCGGTTTTGCACATGTCGGAACATGGCAATTTGATGCGGCGCGCAGGCTGATCGATCGGATTGCAGCAAACAACTGGCGCATTCCTGCCGGTATCAACCCTGCGGAATACCAGCCTTAAAAGAAGGAGCAGACCATGCACGAAGGATATGAATTGCTGGAAGTATTAAACCGGATTGACCCATCCAACTGCGATTATAACCAATGGTGCCAGATCGGCATGGCGCTGAAGCATGAAGGATATACCGCGTCTGATTGGGAAAGTTGGTCCAGCCGGGATGCGGCGCGCTATCATCCCGGTGAATGTTTTATCAAATGGGGCAGCTTTTCAGGCGGAGGCGCAGCGCCCGTTACCGGTGGAACCATCGTTCAGATTGCGCGCGATCAGGGATGGCGTCCGGCAGAAGATACTTTTGAACTGGAATGGGACGCTGAAATCGGATCCGGGGACGACCTTGTCGTAGTGCATCGGGATTGGGTTGAGGACGTTGAAATCCCACAGATGCAGTCCTGGGATCCTGCATCTGAAATCATCCGGTACCTGGAAACGCTCTTTGAGGCCGGCGAAACCGTCGGATACGTTACGGAAAGCTGGCAAAAAGAGGATAAATACCTGCCTGCAAAAGGCAGCTATACCCGCACCGCAGGCGAGCTGATCGAGAAACTATCCACATGCGGCGGAGATATCGGCGCAGTGCTTGGCGATTATAACCCGGAGGCAGGCGCATGGATTCGATTCAACCCGCTGGATGGAAAAGGCGTAAAGAACGAAAACGTGACCGATTATCGGTATGCGCTGGTAGAATGCGACAATCTGCCTGTTGAAAAGCAAAATGCGCTGATCCGTCAATTGGAACTGCCGTGTGCAGCGCTGGTTTACTCCGGTGGAAAAAGCCTGCATGCAATCGTCCGGGTGGAAGCGCAGGATTACCAGCAATACCGCCAGCGCGTGGACTATCTTTATACGGTTTGCCGAAAAAACGGATTAGAATTGGACACGCAGAACAAGAATCCTTCCCGGTTGTCCAGAATGCCTGGCGCGATGCGCGCCGGGAAAAAGCAGCATATTGTAGATATCAATATCGGAAAAAGCAGCTGGAACGAATGGCAGAAATGGATCGAAAGCGTCAATGACGACCTGCCGGACCCGGAAAACCTTGAAAGCGTTTGGGATAATCTGCCGCCGCTTGCGCCCCAACTGATCAGAGGCGTTTTGCGCCAGGGGCATAAGATGCTCATTGCAGGCCCCAGCAAAGCCGGGAAAAGCTATCTGCTGATGCACCTTTGCTGCGCCATCGCCGAGGGCAAAAGCTGGATCGGGTGGCCCTGTACACAGGGGCGCGTTTTGTATGTGAACCTGGAACTGGACCGTGCAAGCTGCCTGCACCGGTTTCGCGAGATCTACACCGCGCTTGGCTGGCGCGGCGCAAACACCGGAAATATCGATATATGGAACCTGCGCGGAAACGCTGTGCCCATGGACAAGCTTGCGCCAAAACTGATTCGCAGAGCCGCAAAAAAGAACTATATTGCCGTTGTAATCGACCCGATTTATAAAGTCATTACCGGTGACGAGAACAGCGCGGACCAGATGAGCCGGTTTTGCAATCAGTTCGATATGATCTGTTCGCAGCTTGGAACCGCCGTCATATACTGTCACCACCACAGCAAGGGATTTCAGGGGCAAAAACGCAGCATGGACCGCGCCAGCGGCAGCGGCGTTTTCGCGCGGGACCCGGACGCGCTGCTGGATCTGATCGAACTGGAATTGCCGGACAGCGTAAGGACACAGCAGAAAAACCGGGCAATCTGCCAATGTGTGGACCGGTGGCTGTTCAAGTGTGTGCCGAACTATTTGCAGGATGTTTCTCAGGACGACCTGCTCAGCGCCGTTCAGGCTCAAATTGCCGCCAAAAAGCTTTTGTCTGACGAGGATTATGCCGCCTGCGTTGCAGATATCAACGCCGAAATTACGCGCATCTCAGGCGTATCCGGGTGGCGCATTGACGGGACGCTACGCGAATTCAAACGGTTTGACCCGGTGAATTTATGGTTCGATTTTCCCGTACATCGGGCAGACGAAACCGGGATATTGACGGACGTTGCTGCCGGAGAGGAAAAAGCGCCCTGGCAAAAGGCTGTTGAAAAGCACCGGGAAAGCGCACCAAAAAAGCGCGAAGAAAGAACCAGAAACCTTGAAAGCGCCATCGCAAACGCCAACGCAGGCGCGCCGCCAACGCTCTCACAGGTCGCAGAATATCTGAACGTCGCGGAACGCACCGTACGCGGATGGGTTAACAGCAACAAAAAATATGTAATTAACAAGGGGTTGATTTACAGAATTGGAGAGCAGGAAAAAGTGCAGGAAACATGAAAAATCAGTTTTTTGCAAAAATTGCAAAAAACAGAAAAAACATGTTACAAGGTAAAAATTGCAAAAAGTGCAAAAAACTATGTTGTCTGCCAAAAATGTTGCAAGAAATATGTTTTTTATGTTTTATGTCAAAAATGCAGTCCCATATATATATATACAATATATATATGGCAACGCAAGGTTTCCCTGCGGTAACGGTGGTAGGGGTTGGCGCTTAAAAGCCGCGCCACCCCCCACCATTCCCGCAGTAGGAAACAAACCCCATACCCCTTGAAGAAAAAAAAGAAAATGGAACTTTTTCACTTTAGAGCATTAAAGTGTATGGAGGACTGACATGAAAAAGAAAATGAAACGAAATTGTTTGCTGGACGCTGCCAACAGCATGCCGCCCCTACAGCACTGGGACGGGACGGAGCCGTTTGATATCACGCACAGCGAAATTTGCAGATGGCTGACGCAGCAGCCGGAATTGGCGCAGTATCTGTTCGACCAGGTTAAATGCGCGAACATTGTGTACGACAAGGAATCGCGAACGTGGAGAGGGGTGGATTGGCGGCCATGATGATGCAGTTTTTCATGCCGATGATTCCGCCTACTGCAACGGGCCAGGAGCACAAAATTGCGGTGGTGAACGGCAAGCCCATTTATTATGACCCGCAAAACCTTAAGGACGCAAAAGCGAAAATGACCGCGCATCTGGCAAAGCACAAGCCAGAAAAGCCGATAGAGGGCGCAGTGCGGATCTTTGTGAAATGGTGCTTCCCTTGCGGAGAGAAACACGCGCCTGGTTCCTGGCACACGGAAAAGCCTGACACGGATAACCTGATAAAGGCTTTCAAGGACTGCATGACAAAGCTTCGGTTCTGGAAAGACGATTCGCAGGTTGCAAGCGAGATCAACGAAAAATTCTGGTCGGACGTTCCCGGAATCTGGGTCCGTGTGGAGCAGCTGCATGAATGACCGGGCAATGTGGTCAGACATCTGGCGCTTTTATCTGCTGGCAAGGCAAGCGGCAACAGACCGGCAGATCGAGACGGCGGCGCAAACGATGAGCCAGCTGTCTGCAAAATATCAAAGTGAATTGTGTGACGCGCTGTTATGCGCAGTATGGACAAGCAAAGGAGTTGACAGGGCTTGACGGCAAAACAATGGCTTAGCAGGGGGTATGACATCGACAAGGAAATCAACGCGCTTTTGCTGGCGCAGGCTCGGGTGCGCGCATCGATGATGCATGTCACGCCTGCTTATTCCGGGGACGTGCGCGTACAGACCAGCGTAGTGCGCGGCGATCAGACCGAAACGGCGATTGACAGGCTTACGGAACTGGAAAAACGAATCAATGAACGCATTGACGCTCTGACCACCGTAAAGGCCGAAATTTTGGGCGCGATTGCAAAGGTAGACAATGGCACGTTTCGGGCGCTTCTCACGGAAAGATACGTCAATTTCAAAGCCTGGGAGGCAATTGCAGCAGGGATGCATTACGACACAGACCATGTGCGCAAGTATCTGCATTCGCTGGCGCTGTCGCAGGTTAGCAAAATCATTTTTTGAGTTACCCGTTTTTACCCGCTCGACATGTGGTAATATGATACCGTCGAAAGGTCGCCAAGGAAAGGTGCCCTTTTCGTTTTGGGAGGATATCACGATGGGCAGCATGATCAAATGGATTCAGACGCCAAAGATCTGCAGGGAATGCGAATGTTGGGACAAAAAGATGAAAACATGCAGGCTGAAAGTGTGCAGATTTCCTGCGAAACGGTAAAAGAGAAAGCATTTAAAACGGATACACTTGTATCCCTGATTGCACGTGGAGAAGAACATGCGTTTTATGTGTCACCGGCTTGGCGAGCGCGCAGAAAACAGGTTCTTGCACTTGATCGGTATGAGTGCCAACGGTGCAAGGCACGGGGACGATATGCGCGGGCGGTAGTTGTTCATCATGTGGCGCACCTCAAGGAGAGGCCGGATCTGGCGTTGTCGGTCTTCGGTGACGATGGGCAGACGCGGCAGCTGGTCAGTGTGTGCAAGCAGTGCCATGAGATGCTGCATGCGCAGGAGTTTCGGTGCGTGGTGGGCGAGGCGCTGACCGTGGAACGGTGGGATTGATGGTATGCCCCCCCGTAAAATAAAACGGTTTTTGGCTTTAGGCCGTTAC
>ERZ779888.782-NODE-782-length-35110-cov-3.882756_pt1 | contig 35110 bp, 25 predicted proteins | sample MGYA00511245_ERZ779888 | MGnify/ENA primary metagenome ERZ779888 (study PRJEB29588, sample SAMEA2155255) | human gut metagenome | biome: human gut; feature: human-associated habitat; material: faeces | place: Denmark | collected 2008/2010 ...
GTGATGCCGGCTTTTGACAAAATGGAGGAGGTCTCTTGCAGGTCGGCCCCGTCATGGTGTATAGCAATGTCCAGAAGAGAATAAAGGGAAAGCTGCAGATTGCGGTTTAACCGGCAGGCCTCTACATAGGCGGCCTTTGCAGAATCTCCTGAGGCAGAAGCGGCATAGGAGTAGGAAAGATCCTCCACATAAAGAGCCCAGCCCTCTACATACCCTCCATAATGAAGAAGAGAACGGATGAGAGGGGCATTTCGGTTTTGAAGGCATAGCTGACTGTAGACAGTCTGATAAAGATGTCCCGGATAGCCTTCGTGCGCCAGTGTTGTGTAGAGGGTCAGGCTGTCCGGCTGGTTTCTGTGGTTGATATAAATTATATTGTTTCCCAGATCATCCACAGGAGGCGTCAGATAATAAGCAGGACTGCAGTAGGGTTCCATGGCGGGAGAAACGCGTTTGATCTTACAGGAAAAAGAAATGGCAGGCTCCTTTGGAAAATCGGGAAAGTCCTTTCTCATTTGTGCCTGCAGGTCTGCAAGCATTGCGCCTTCACTTGGAAAGGACAGTATCGAGTCCTCATCCTGAAAGGACAAGACATCAGGGTTTGCCTGCAGCAGGGTAAGGAGCGAGGTATAGTTTTGCTGGAAATCAGCAAAAAGAAGGGACTTCAGCTCGGAAATGCTTCGGAAGGAACCGGTGCTTCTTTCAAGAAGGTAGGTATAATAATCCTTTCCGTCAGGAAGGGCGCAAAGACCTTTGGGATCCGAACCGCTGCCGGAAAGAAGGGTAAAGGAATCCGCAAGCCGTTCGTAGGCGGGGGCCATGACCGTTGTTAAGAGGCGGTCATTTTCAGAGAGAAACTGTTCTTTTTCCTCAGGAGTAATTTTATTTTGTGCAAGCAGGGAATTAAGACGCTCTTCAAAGGTCTTGCAAAGAAAATGATCTCCCGCATGAAGAGAAGAGGGATCCATCAGGGAGGTGCATTGGGTAATGATCTTACGGGCTGAAGGGTCCGACATAAACAGCCCCTTTGCGGCCTTTTCTTTTTCATAAGCGGCAAGACTTCCAAAGTACTCGTCCGTCTGATCCAGCAAGGCCAGATAGTCCTCCACATCCTGAGCGGAGCGGAAGGTATAGTCGGAAAAAAGGATGGGAAGGCCGGACTGCATGCCGGAGGAAGGAGAAAGGGGTTCCGGGTAATAGGCAAAGCGGCTCCCTTTCTCCTGCAGGGCAAGGTAGCGGGTCAAAAGGTCATAGGTATAAGCGTCCTCCGCAGATAAATGATCCGGGGAAATACCGGAAAGGAGGTCTGCTAAAGAGCTTGTTTCATCAGAAGAGGAGGCTTCGTCTGCCTGGTAGCAGGGAAGGCAGGGATCACAGGAAATGCCATAGTCCTCCGGATAAGCAAGGGTATAATGGAGACTTAAGGTATCGCCTGAAAGCTCTGAAAGGCAAAGGTCGCTGCATAGCTTATGAAAGGCCCGGCTGTCTTTGCCTAAAAGGAAAAACACAACGAAAACCACCGAAAGAAGGAAAACCGGCAAAAGGATATAAATCAAATGTTTAAAATGTTTGGAAGCAAAGGAAAACAAGGAAAAACCTCACCAGCATACTTTGCGTAATTATATGACCTGCGGAAAAGAAAAAGTACCGGGGAAAATAGCAATATATGAAAAGGATTTAGCAGGATTACTGTATAGACGCTCACTTTTAAGTATGATAAAATATGAAGCAGTAGAAGGAAAGCGCCGGAGGCGCTTTTCATAAACGGGAAAAAATGCAAATGGAGGTAACTATGAACAATCTGGAGCTTAAAAAAACTGCCAATCAGGTGCGAAAGGGCATCGTATCGGCAGTTCACAGTGCAAAGGCAGGACATCCGGGCGGTTCCCTGTCAGCAGCAGACATTTTTACATATCTTTATTTTGAAGAGATGAACATTGATCCTAAAAACCCCAAGATGGAAAACAGGGATCGTTTTGTACTTTCCAAGGGGCATACTGCACCGGGACTTTATTCCGCCCTGGCAAACAGAGGATATTTTCCGGTAGAAGACCTGCTGACGTTAAGAAAGCTCGGCTCTTACCTTCAGGGACATCCCTGCATGCAGCATATTCCCGGAGTGGACATGTCCAGCGGTTCCCTGGGTCAGGGAATTTCTGCAGCAGTGGGCATGGCCTTAGCCGGCAAAATGGATCAGAAGGATTACCGGGTATATACCCTTTTAGGCGACGGCGAGATCCAGGAGGGACAGGTATGGGAGGCTTCCATGTTTGCGGGACACAGAAAGCTGGACAACCTGGTAGTCATTGTGGACAATAACGGTCTGCAGATCGACGGACCAGTAGCAGATGTCTGCTCTCCTTATCCCATTGATAAGAAATTTGAAGCATTTAACTTCCATGTAATCAACGTAGATGCACATGATTTTGATGCACTCCGCGCTGCTTTTCAGGAAGCAAGACAGACCAAGGGCATGCCTACGGCAATCATTGCGCACAGCGTAAAGGGAAAGGGTGTTTCCTTTATGGAGAACAATGTAAGCTGGCATGGAACTGCACCGAATGATGAGCAGTATGCAGTAGCAATGGCTGATCTTGAAAAAATCGATGAAGAGCTGTTAAAGGAGGAAGCATAATGGCAGATAATACAGTGAAAAAGATCGCGACCAGGGAAAGTTACGGAAACGCTTTGGTAGAACTGGGAGCAGAAAATCCGAATGTAGTCGTTTTGGATGCAGATCTTGCTGCTGCTACCAAAACAGGTATTTTTAAGAAAGCATATCCCGACAGACATATCGACTGCGGTATTGCAGAATGTAATATGGTTGGCATTGCTGCCGGTATGGCAACCACCGGTAAGATCCCATTTGTGAGCAGCTTTGCCATGTTTGCTGCAGGAAGAGCCTTTGAACAGGTCAGGAATTCCGTAGGATATCCTCATCTGAATGTTAAGATCGGCGCTACCCATGCAGGAATTACGGTAGGAGAGGATGGAGCTTCCCATCAGTGTAACGAGGATATTGCGCTGATGCGCACGATCCCAGGCATGGTAGTAATGTGTCCGGCAGACGATATTGAGGCAAAGGCTGCAGTAAAGGCAGCAGCAGAGCATGAAGGCCCCGTTTATATGAGATTTGGCCGTGCTGCCTGCCCAGTGATCAATGACAGACCGGATTATAAATTTGAAATCGGCAAGGGAACCGTGCTGCGGGAAGGAAGCGACCTGACCATTGTAGCAACGGGGATCTGTGTGGGAAATGCCTTAGAAGCGGCAAAGATGCTTGAGCAGGATGGAATTCAGGCAGAGGTGATCAATATCTGCACCATCAAGCCCTTAGATGAAGAATTGATCGTTGCATCTGCAAAGAAAACCGGAAAGGTGGTAACCGCAGAGGAGCATTCCGTGATCGGAGGACTTGGAAGCGCAGTCTGCGACGCTCTGTGCAAGGCTTATCCGGTTCCTGTAAAGAAGATCGGAATGCAGGATGTGTTTGGAGAGTCCGGCAGTGCGGCAGCGCTGCTTGAGAAGTATAAGCTGGACGGCAAGGGAATTTACGAGCAGATAAAGGATTTCCTGAAATAGAAAATGCAGAGGATAGAGAGGTAGGCCATGTATATTTTAGCGCCATCCCTTTTGGCGGCAGATTTTACCGTTTTGGGTGAGCAGATCAGGGAAACAGAACAGGCGGGAGCAGAGTATCTTCACATAGATGTGATGGACGGGATTTTTGTACCCAGTATTTCCTTCGGTATGCCCCTTATTGCCTCTATCAGGTCTGCCAGTAAGCAGTTTTTTGATGTACATTTAATGATCATAGATCCGGAACGTTATGTAGAGGAATTTGTGAAATGTGGTGCTGACGGCATCACATTTCATTTGGAGGCGGCAAAAGACCCGGCGCAGGTGATCGATCAGATCCATGCCTGCGGAGCAAAGGCCGGCATTTCCATTAAACCGGGAACGGAGCTTGAAAAGGTATATCCATATCTTTCCAAGGTGGACATGGTGCTTCTCATGAGTGTGGAGCCGGGCTTTGGGGGTCAGGAATTTATGCCGGAGGCCTTTGATAGAATAAGGCAGCTGCGTCAATATATTGATAAACAGAAGTTAAGGACTATGATAGAAGTGGACGGCGGCGTTGGAAAGAAAAATGTCCGGGAAATTATAGAAGCAGGAGCAGATGTCTTTGTAGCTGGGTCGGCAGTGTTTAAAAAGCGCAGTATTACGGAGAATATCAGCAGATTCCTGGAGGTCTTTTCAGAGGAAAGCAGCCGGAAACGGTAAATGGAAAAGAGCGATGTAGATGCAGAAAATTGGAAGAAATGATCCCTGTTGGTGTGGAAGCGGCAAAAAATATAAGACCTGTCATATGGCTTTTGATGAGAAAATTCATCATTATGAACTGGAAGGACATATTGTACCGAGCAGGAGTATCCTGAAAACAAAGGAGCAGATCCAGGGAATTAAGGACAGCAGCGTAATCAATGTGGCAGTTCTGGATGCAGTGGCAAAAATGATCGGTCCGGGCGTGAGTACCCAGCAGATTGATGATGTAGTCCATAAAGTGACGGTGAAAATGGGAGGAATTCCTGCACCTTTGAACTATGAAGGATACCCTAAGAGTGTGTGCACCTCCATTAACGAAGTGGTATGCCACGGGATCCCCTCTAAGGATGTGATCCTGAAGGAGGGGGACATTGTCAATGTAGATGTGTCCACCCTGTATAAGGGATATTTTTCAGACTCCTCCAGAATGTTCTGTATCGGAGAAGTAAGCGAGGAAAAAAAGAAGCTGGTGGATGTCACAAAGGAATGTATACTTAAGGGCCTTGAAATGGTAAAGCCCTGGAACTTCCTTGGAGATATGGCACAGGTGATCAATGACCATGCGAAAGCAAACGGCTACAGTGTTGTAGTGGAGATCGGAGGCCATGGGATCGGACTTGAGTTTCATGAGGAGCCTTTTGTAAGCTATGTGACAAAGGCGGGAACAGAAATGCTTATGGTTCCCGGAATGGTATTTACCATTGAGCCTATGGTCAATATGGGCACCAGTGAAGTCTATGTGGATGATGAAGATGGGTGGACGGTATACACGGAAGATGGGAAACCGTCTGCACAGTGGGAGATCACCGTGGCGGTAACGGAAGACGGCCATGAAGTATTGACCTGGTAAGATAAATGAGATGTGATTTGAAAGGCTTTGGCGGAAATTTGCCAAAGCCTTATTTTTGTGCCTGGAAATTGTCAGGTTTCATAAACTTTTATGGTTTCGTAAAACAAGTATTTTTGTTATAATAGAAATATTAGGAGGATCGGAACCAATGTATGATGTAATCATTGTGGGGGCGGGCGTCAGCGGATGTGCCATCGCCAGGGAGCTGTCCCGGTATCGGCTGGATGTACTGGTATTAGAAAAGGCCCTTGATGTGTGTGAGGGAACTTCCAAGGCAAACAGCGGAATCGTGCATGCCGGATATGATGCAAAGCCCGGAACATTAAAGGCAAAATTAAATGTAGAAGGCAGCAGACGTATGAAAGCTCTCTCAGGAGAGCTTGATTTTCCGTATAAGCAAAACGGATCCATGGTGCTTTGTTTTGAAGAACAGGGCATAGATACCTTAAAGGAGCTGGAAGAAAGAGGACGTCAGAATGGTGTTCCGGATATCAGGATCCTGACCGGAGAACAAGCAAGGGAACTGGAGCCGGAGATCAGCGACCGGGTGGCAGCCGCTTTGTATGCACCTTCAGGAGCCATTGTCTGTCCCTTTGGCCTGACCATTGCACTTGCAGAAAATGCAGCCGATAACGGCGTTCATTTTAAACTGGGCATGGAAGTGACAGAGATCTGTGCCGTGCAGGGTGGATATCAGATAACAGCAGGAAATGAGATCTTTACGGCAAGGATGGTGGTCAATGCGGCAGGAGTGTATGCAGACCGGATCCATAATATGATCAGCCGGGAGAAAATGAAGATAACGCCCAGAAGGGGAGAATATCTTCTGTGTGATAAGAAAGCCGGAAATATGGTCAGCCATACTTTGTTTCAGCTTCCTACCGCGCTGGGAAAGGGCGTGCTGGTAACTCCTACTGTGCACGGGAATCTTCTGATCGGCCCGACTGCCCAGGATATTGACGATAAGGAAGGAACAGAAACCTCAAGGGAGGGACTTGCAGCGATTACAGAGAGAGGGGCCCTTAGTGTCAGGGAGCTTCCCACAAGACAGGTGATCACATCCTTTGCAGGACTGAGAGCCCATGGATCGGGAGACGATTTCTGTATTGAAGAGGTCAGGGATGCGGAAGGCTTTATTGACGTTGCAGGCATAGAATCACCGGGACTTTCCTGCGCACCGGCGCTGGGAGAGTATGTGGCCCGGATGGTAATAGAAAAGTTAAAGCCCGAGGAAAAAACCGACTTTATTTCAAGGAGAAAAGGGATCGTCAGCATGGCTCTTGCAGGGGAAGAAGAAAGACAGGAGCTGATCCGCAGCAATCCGGCATATGGAAATGTGATATGCAGATGTGAGATGGTGACAGAGGGTGAAATCCTGGACGCCATTCACAGACAGCTTGGGGCAACGACCACAGACGGGATCAAAAGACGTACCCGTGCGGGAATGGGAAGATGCCAGTCCGGCTTTTGTAATCCCAAGGTGGTGGAAATCCTTGCCAGAGAGCTTTCCATAGATGAAAGTGAAGTCCTGAAGGCAGATAAAGGATCCTGGTATCTGACGAAACAGGAAGGAGGGGAGGCTCTTTGAAAAGAGATCTTGTGGTCATAGGAGGAGGGCCCGCCGGGATGGCGGCAGCCCTATCGGCTTATCAAAATGGAATTACAGATATTTTGATCCTGGAAAGAGACAGGGAACTTGGAGGAATCTTAAACCAGTGCATCCATAACGGTTTCGGACTGCATACCTTCAAGGAGGAGCTTACCGGGCCTGAATATGCAGCCAGATATATCGAGATGGTGGAAGAGAAGAAGATAGACTGTCTCTTACAGACAATGGTGGTGGAGATAAAAGGCGGCAGTCCCTGTTATGTGACAGCTATGAACAAAGAGCAGGGAATGCTGAGGATCGAAGCAAAGGCGGTCATCCTGGCTATGGGCTGTAGAGAGAGAGCCAGAGGCGCCATGAACATTCCGGGGTTCCGTCCTGCAGGCATTTACTCTGCGGGAACGGCACAAAGATATGTGAACATAGAAGGAAGAATGCCGGGAAGAGAAGTGGTGATCTTAGGATCGGGAGATATTGGCCTGATCATGGCAAGGCGTATGACCCTTCAGGGTGCAAAGGTGAAAATGGTGGCAGAGATCATGCCCTATTCGGGAGGCCTTAGGCGGAATATCGTCCAGTGTCTGGACGACTATGGAATTCCGTTAAAGCTCAGCCATACGGTAACGGAAATCCATGGGAAAAACAGAGTGGAGGGCGTTACGGTTTCGAGAGTGGATGAAAACCTAAAGCCTGTTCCCGGAAGTGAAGAATATGTTTCCTGCGATACAGTGCTTTTGTCATGCGGTCTGATCCCGGAAAATGAATTAAGTGAGGGAGCAGGGGCCAGAATGGATGCGGCAACCCAGGGGCCTGTGGTAAATGCCAAGCTGGAAACCACCGCAGAGGGTATATTTGCATGTGGAAACGTGCTGCATGTGCATGACCTGGTGGATAACGTTTCGAAGGAAGCCCATCTGGCCGGAGCCTATGCAGCGGAATATATTAAAGAGGGCTTTGAAGGCTGGGGAGAACCGGTCAGACCTAAGATCCCGGAGAAGAGTAAATGCGTTCTTCCGGAGGGAAGAGACAGCTCCAGGCAGCTGATCTGTATCGGCTGTCCGGTAGGGTGTCTGATCACCGCAGAAAAACAGCAGGACGGAACCCTTAAGATCACCGGCAACCGGTGTCCCAAGGGAGAAGCCTATGCCCGCAGCGAGATGACAGCGCCGGTGCGGACGATCACCTCCTTTATCAGGATAGAGGGCAGTGAAAACAAGGTGGTGCCTGTAAAGACAAAGGAAGGGATCCCTAAGGGAAAAATCTGGCAGTGCATGAAGGAAATAAAGCAGGCCAGGGTAAAAGCGCCTGTTAATGTGGGGGATATCTTAATTGAAAATGCAGCCGGAAGCGGGGTCCCGGTAGTTGCCACAGGACAGGTCAAAGGATAAAGGGGGAGAAGGTACTTGATGGGAAACTATATTATGGCACTGGATCAGGGCACAACAAGCTCCCGGTGCATTCTGTTTAACAAACAGGGGGAAATCCAAAGCATGGCGCAAAAGGAGTTTTCCCAGATTTATCCAAATCCTGGCTGGGTAGAGCATGATCCCATGGAAATCTGGTCCTCTCAGCTTTCGGTAACCATGGAAGCAATGGCCAGAGTGGGAGCGACTCCATCAGATATTGCGGCCATTGGAATTACAAACCAGAGAGAGACAACGATCGTATGGGATAAGCTTACAGGAGAACCTGTGTATAATGCCATTGTCTGGCAGTGCCGGAGGACGGCGCCCAGAATAGATGCTCTGCTGGAAGCGGGATATGGGGAAATGATCCGGCAGAAAACAGGTCTGGTACCGGATGCTTATTTCAGCGCCACCAAGATCGCCTGGATTTTGGATCAGGTGCCAGGAGCAAGGCAGCGTGCAGAAAAGGGAGAGCTTTTGTTCGGAACGGTAGACAGCTGGCTGATCTACAACCTGACCAAGGGAGAGCTTCACGTTACGGATTACACCAATGCTTCCAGAACCATGCTGTTTGATATCCACAGACTATGCTGGGATGAAGAGCTGCTCAGGATCCTGAGAATACCGGCATCCATGCTGCCGGAAGTAAAGCCCTCCAGTTATATGTACGGCTATACGGAAAGCTCAGTGCTGGGCGGACGGATCAAAATAGGAGGCATTGCAGGAGACCAGCAGGCGGCTTTATTCGGACAATGCTGTTTTGAAAAGGGGCAGGTAAAAAACACCTACGGCACAGGCTGCTTTCTTTTGATGAACACAGGATCGGAAGCGATCACGTCAAGAAACGGGCTTTTAACCACGATTGCGGCAAGCAGTGAAGGAAAGGTTGAATATGCCCTTGAGGGAAGCGTATTTGTGGCCGGAGCGGCTGTGCAGTGGCTCCGGGATGAAATGCGCATGGTAAAGAAAGCATCGCAGACGGAAGAATATGCCCAGAAGGTGGAGGATGCCGGAGGCGTTTACATGGTTCCTGCCTTTGCGGGTATGGGCGCTCCCTACTGGAATCCTTATGCAAGAGGAACCGTGGTAGGGATCACCAGGGGATGTAAAAAAGAGCATTTTATCCGGGCAGCGCTGGAATCCATTGCATATCAGACCTATGATGTGCTGCGGGCCATGGAGGAGGATGCAGAGGTGTCCATTGCCGGCCTTAAGGTAGACGGAGGCGCAAGCGCCAATGATTTCCTGATGCAGTTTCAGGCTGATATTCTGGGGAATAGAGTATACCGACCGGAATGCATTGAAACCACGGCGCTGGGGGCAGCTTATCTGGCGGGACTTTCTTCGGGATATTACGAGAGCAGGCAGCAGATCAGGGAAAACTGGCAGCTTGGACGGGAATTTGTTCATGAGATGAGCGAAAGTAAAAGGGAATTGTTACTAAAGGGTTGGAAAAGAGCCGTGAAATGTGCTCTTGTTTATGCGGAGGAGTAAAAGGGATATGATGACGAAGGAAATACCACAGGGAGAACTGATCTATACAGGGGACAAAAAACTTTTAAATTTATACTTGATTATGCGGGGAACTGCAAGCGCTTCCTATCCGGGCGGGGAATTTACCCTAAGAAGCGGCGATGTGATAGGACTCTGCGACGCGGATTTTGATACCGCATATATCGAATATCAGGCAAAGGAGAAGCTTTCCGTTCTGGCGTATCCTTACCAGACGGGGGAGCTTTCCCAGCTTTTTGCAAGCAGCAATGACGCGATCAGGTATTTCTTTTCTTCCTTTTTCAGACAGTTTAACACGATTTACGGTCAGTATAAAGGGGGAAAGACAGAGTGCAAGGATCTGCATGATTACATCCAAAAGGTATACGCAGATTATGAAGCGTTATGTGAGAAATATCATATTTCTCCGGCACAGCCGGCAGGCTATGAGGAGCTTTCCACTCTCAGTCTGGAAGAGGATGCGGAGAACTGGCTGGAAGGCTATTATGCAACCTTAGAGCAGATGATGACCGTCTGGGATCACAACAAAACAGACCGGGATTTTGGCTGCGGCTTTCTTCTGCGTGCAAGCAGGGACATTCATAAGCTGGTTACCCTGTGTGAGCAGATCGGGGTTTATAAGGAAGATACCAGCAAATATCTGCTGGGAGAAAACCAGTTAGATCTTTTGGAGCTGATGCTTTCCCTTTATGGAAAGGTAACAAGGATCAAGGGCGGACAGTCAGAGGACGCACAGCTGATCAAAACATACATCCATGATATCCTGCAGCAGGTGGAACGCCTCGGCTATGGAAATACCAAGCTGTTTGAGGAAAGAAAGGAGCAGATCGATCAGAAGATCGAGGAACTCAATCAAAAATATATGGGCCAGAAGGAGACCGGGGACAGCGATAATCTTCCGCTGTCGGAGGTAAAGGGATCCTTGGAAAAAATCCTGACATATGCTGCCTGTGACACAGCCATTACCGACAGCTTCCGCGATCATGTGCACCAGTATAAGGAAACCGTCAACAAAAACAGTACAGATGATGCGGAGAGAACCCTGCGGCTGAAGCTGACCAAGGAATTTTATCAGATCTATATGGCAGCTTTCCTAAAGAGCTTAAGAGATACGGAAGTGCCTACCCTGATCAAAATGCTCTTTCAGTTCGGTTATGTGGACGAGGAACTTGCAGGAACAGAAAATGCGGCATATCTGTATAAGATCGCAGATCACCTTCCTACGGATCCGGAGCACGGAGTTTATTCCTACTATGAATGGCTGAAAGCCATTTATGAGGAGAAAAAGGAGCCGAGCAGAAACGAATTTGATCTGGACTACGGCGCTTATCTCCACGAACAGAAGCGTATGGGAAAGATTACCGCCGATCAGGAGGCAAAGCTTTTACAGAGCAATGTATCCAAGGTGATCTATGAGCTGGAAAACGTATTTCCTATGGTAAATAAGGTGACCTATGGCAGGATCAGTACCTTCTGTCCGCTGTTTTCAGAGCACAATATTATGAGGGATCTGGAAACCTCGCTGGTAACCGGCGCAAAGGTACGGGATATCCTGGAGGGGATCAGGAAGAAGGATTACAGCGCTTATTATCGTGAGACCCTTTATTCTGAACCGGATAAGGGTGTTCCCAAGGAGTTTATCCATGTGGAGGTAATGCCGGATGTGATCCTGGCGCCCAATGCAGGCGTAAGAGGCGTTATGTGGCAGGAGATCGAGGGAAAGAGAAGAACCACACCTGCAAGAATGCTCTGCTCCATTTTTGAGATGGAGGATCTTACGCTGCTTATGATCCGGCTCACAGGAGAGTTCAGATGGGAGATGTGCAAGCGTATTCAGGGTGCAAGATGGAATGATATTTCGGAAAGATCCCTGACCAGCGAATACTTTGATTACATACAGTTCTATAAGAAAAATCAGGATCTTTCATCTGATGCAAAGGATAAGATCAAAACAGATCTCGGAAGGGCAAAGAACAGCTTTAAGGAAATGTTCGTGATGGATTACATCGTGTGGATCCTGTATGAAAGCAATGGAGCCCCCAGACTGAACAAGGTGGCAAGAGGTATTTTCTTCAACTACTGTCCTCTTTCAAAGGAGATCCGGGAAAAGCTTAAGATCAATCCTCTTTACCGCGAAATGGCCGAAAGATACGATATCCGCATGAAGCAGAAGCACCATAAGTTCGAAAATATCGTGCAGAAGCTGAGGAGTCTCGGAAAGGCTGTTCCGGAAGAGATCCAGAAAGAATTGGAATTTATGGAAATGTAAAAAAGGGTGAAAGATGGGATTGACTTTCAAATTGTTTAATTTATAATTTAACTAAAATAGAAATTTTTTTAGCCAAAATGAAGCTATTATATGTTAAAAACGGAGGGCTGACATGGCGATTCAATGTTATGAAAATCTTTCTGAAGACGTCAGAAAATTATTTAAGCTGGACACCAGATGCACCAGCTATGTGATGGGAGTAGTGGACGAGGAACAGTTTCTTGGCCATGTTTATTACGGGGAAAGATTGAATGATTATCATCTTGCCCATGAGCTCCGTATCCAGGAGGGCCCTTTTGTACCTTCCAGAAACAACAGGGACAGAGGCTCCTTCCTTGACAGCTTTCCCATGGAATACCCGGCACATGGACTTGGGGATTACAGGGAGGATGCGGTCAGCATTGAAACGCTTTCAGGAAATACAGGATTATCTTTAAATTATGTTTCCCACAGGATCCTAAAAGGAAAACCGGCGCTGGCAGGACTGCCGGCTTCCTTTGGCGGGGAAGAGGACTGTGAAAGCATTGAGATCCTTTGTGAAGATGCGTTTACAGGACTTCAGGCCGCCCTGCTTTATACCGTTTTTGAACAGGCAGATGTGATCACCAGAAGCGTAAGGATCATCAATAAGGGGAAGGAAGCATTTTACCTGACCAAGGTGATCAGTGCCAGCATTGATATGGACAACAGGGAATTTGAGGCGATTTCCCTTCATGGTTCCTGGGCGAGAGAGCGTCAGATCCAGACAGTTCCCGTAAGCCATGCAAAGCTTTCCGTGGAGTCAACAAGAGGAGAGTCAAGTCATCAGGATCATCCTTTCCTTGCCTTAAAAACAAAGGGAACAGACCAGGAGCATGGAGAGGTTTATGCTATGCACTTTGTTTATTCCGGGAATTTCAAGGCGCTTGTGCAAAATGATCAATTTGACCAGGTGCGTATGATGATGGGGATTCATCCAGAGGACTTCAAGTGGAAGCTTATGCCGGGAGAGGAGTTTCAGGCGCCGGAGGTTGTGATGGTCTACTCTCATGAAGGACTTGGAAGAATGTCGAGGATTTTCCATGACTTTTACAGAGAGCATCTGATCAGAAGCCCTTATAAGAATAAAAAGCGTCCTATCCTGATCAACAACTGGGAAGCAACTTATTTTGAATTTAATACAGAAAAGCTCATTGCCATTGCAAAGCAGGCATCCAAGCTTGGAATTGAAATGCTGGTTATGGATGACGGCTGGTTTGGAAACCGCTTTGATGATAACAGAGCGTTAGGAGACTGGATCGTTAATGAAGAAAAGCTGCCGGGAGGATTAAAGTACCTGGTAGATGAGGTCAATAAGCTGGGGATGAAATTCGGTATCTGGTTTGAGCCGGAAATGATCTCTCCGGAATCAGAACTTTACAAGGAACACCCGGATTGGGCCATTGCCATAAAGGGGCGTACCGCCACCAGATCCAGAAATCAGTATGTGCTTGACTTAAGCCGCAGGGATGTTTTGGAGCACACCTATGAGAGTGTTGCAAAGATCCTGAGGAGCGCAAATATTGAATATGTAAAATGGGATATGAACAGACAGCTTACAGATCTTGGATCTGCCTGCCTGCCGGTAGATCAGATGGGAGAGCTGTATCACAGATACGTTCTTGCCGTATATGAGCTTCAGGAAAGACTGATGAAGGAATTCCCTTATCTGCTTTTAGAGAACTGCTCCGGCGGCGGAGCAAGATTCGATCCCGGAATGCTTTATTACAGTCCTCAGATCTGGTGCTCAGACGATACGGACGCTATAGAAAGACTGAAGATCCAGGAAGGGACGGCGCTTATTTATCCCTTATCTGCCATGGGTGCGCATGTGTCAGACTGCCCCAACCATACCGTGGGCAGAGTTACTCCCTTTGAAACAAGGGGCTATGTTGCTTTGGCAGGAACCTTTGGCTATGAGCTGGATGTGACAAAGATCCCTGAGAAAGACCGGAAGATGATCCCGGAGCAGGTTGCCATGTATCATAAGTACAATGATCTGGTAAGAGAAGGGGATTATTATCGGATCGCCTCTTACCGTGAAAATCATTATTTTGACTGCTATGGCGTGGTAAAGAAGGATAAAACGGAAGCGTTGTTTACCTTTGTGCAGGTTCTGAACAGGCCTAACTATCACAGCAGAAGGATCCTGCTTCAGGGACTTGATCCTGAGAAGAATTACCGGATCGAAGGAGAAGAAGGCGTTTATACAGGAGATGTGCTGATGAAGGCAGGATATCTTGTGCAGAACCTGTGGGGAGATTTTAAAGCCCGTCTGATTCATTTAATGGAGGCATAGAGCGTGGATTACATCAAGGAATATATTCGCATAGAAGAAGATGGTATTTATCTTGTGTTTGCTGTTACCCGGGAGGAACAGCTGAAGCTTCTCCATTTTTCCGCCAAACCCTATGAGGAGAAGGAAGAAAGCGAGCTCTTTTTGAAGGAAGGCTTTCAGCTTGTCCAGGTCAGCTTTTCCGGTTATAACAGACCTTATGAAAAGCACGGGAACAAGCATATTGTGACGGCACCCGGGTATATGCTGAAGTATGTGGGCATGGAGGATACTCAAAATGAGACCGGCCGTCTGCTTGTGATCACACAAAAGGATTCCGTAACCGGCGCAAAGGTGGTATCCTACCTGCAGTTTTATAAGGGAACCTCAACTATACAGATGCATCACACGGTGACCAATGAAGGGACAAAAACCCAGACCCTGGAATATCTTTCTTCCTTTTATTATCTGGGCATTGAAAAAGAGGGAGAGGGCAGTTCAGACGATAAGATGAGACTGACCTATGCCCGCCATGGATGGCAGAAGGAGATGACCTTCTTAACCAATACATTTCCGGAGCTTGGCATGGCACAGACCCAGCCTACCGTTTACCAGCGTACTTCTGTGACCATTGAGATGACTAATACCGGAAACTGGTCTACCAAGGAATATCTGCCTATGGGGTATCTGGAAAATGTATCGGCTGACACAAGCCTGTACTGGCAGATCGAGCATAATGGATCCTGGCATACAGAGATCGGCGATGAAAATAATCATTTTTATCTTGCCCTGAGCGGCCCTACGGAAGTACAGTCCCACTGGTTCAAGCAGTTAAAGCCGGGCGAAAGTTTTGAAAGCGTACCGGCGGCAGTGGGTGTGTGCAGTGCGGATTTTGATAAAGCCATGGGACAGCTTACTACTTACAGAAGAAGGATCCGCCGTCCCAATCAGGATAACGAAAAGTTACCCGTCATATTTAATGATTATATGAACTGCCTGTTTGGAGATCCTACGACCGAAAAGGAGCTGCCTCTTATTGATGCGGCAGCAGAGATCGGCTGTGAATATTTTGTCATTGATGCCGGCTGGTATGCACCTGGTGAATGGTGGGACAGCGTAGGAGAGTGGCAGGAGTGCCGGGAAAGATTTCCGGGCGGCATCCGTGAGGTTACGGATTATATCCGCAAAAAAGGAATGGTTCCCGGACTGTGGCTGGGGCTTGAGGTTATGGGAATTAACTGTGAAAAGGCAAAGAAAGCGCCGGATGACTGGTTCTTTGTCCGCCACGGGAAACGAGTTTTTGACAGAAGCAGATATCAGCTTGATTTCAGAAACCCCGAGGTGATCGCTCATGTGGATGAGGTGATCGACCGGGTCGTTTTGCAGTACGGGGTAGGCTATATCAAGATGGACTATAATATTGAGCCGGGAATTGGAACAGAGCTTTATGCAGACAGCGTAGGTGAAGGAATGCTGCAGCATGAAAAAGCATATCTGAATTGGCTTGACGGGGGATTTAAACGGTATCCGGATCTGGTCATTGAAAACTGTTCCAGCGGTGGTCTGCGTACGGATTATGCCATGCTGAAGAGATACAGCATCCAGTCCACCTCGGATCAGGAGGATTACCGCAACTATGCCACAATCTCTGCCAATGCGGCAGCAGGATTGACGCCGGAGCAGGCGGCAGTGTGGTCTTATCCGTTAAAGAACGGAGATGAGGAAGAGACCATTTATAATATGGTCAATGTTATGCTGGTGCGTATCCATCAGAGCGGCCATATTCCGGAGCTTTCAGACTCCCGCAGGGCGTTAGTGAAGGAAGGTCTGGATTATTACAGAGAAATCAGGCAGGACATCAAAAAAGCGCTGCCTTTCTGGCCAATGGGGCTTGCAGAAAATACGGATAAGCTTCTTGCAACCGGTCTGAAAACGGAGAAAAAGGCATATCTTTCCGTCTGGAGAAGAGGCGGGGACAGCTCCCGGATGGAGATTTCCCTTGCACAGATCTGGAAGGGTGAAAAACCGGAGAAGGTAACGCTTTCTTATCCCAAAGAGAGTATGGCGGAGCATCTTGATTATTACTATGATAAAACATCAGGAGTGCTTTCCATTTCATGGAAGCAGCCGGTGATGGCAAGAGTGTTTGAGATTTTGCGATAGAGAATTTACGAGGGCCCATGCAGCCGCATGCGGAAAAGGTAGAAAAAATGGCGAAGCAGGTGAAGCTTGCTGACATTGCTGCAATTATGAATGTCAGTACGGTTACAGTATCGAAGGCATTGTCCGATCAAAAAGGTGTCAGTGAAGAAATGCGCGAAAAGATCAAGAAGCTGGCACAGGAAATGGGTTATAGATCCCCTTCGGCCGCAAAAATGCTGAAAACGAAAAAAAACTATAATATCGGGATCCTGATCTCGGAAAGACTGTTTAATCAGGATGAATCCTATTACCTGCCGGTCTATCAGGCAGTTGCCACAAAAGCTGCGGCCAAGGAATGCTTTACGCTTCTCGAGGTGCTCAGCCTTCAGAGAGAGCAGGAACTGGAGATGCCCAAGCTTTTGCAGGAAGGCACCATCAATGGACTGATCATCATAGGACTTCTGAAGGAAGACTATTTAAAGAAGCTTGAGGGGGTAATCAAGGTTCCTTATGTCTGCCTGGATTTTTATGATATGCACCATGACTGCGACGCCGTGATCTCAGACAGCTTTTACGGGATGTACCGTATGACAAACTATCTGTTTGATATGGGTCATACAAAGATCGCCTATGTAGGAACGCTTCTTTATACGGACAGTATTACAGACCGTTATTTCGGATACTGTAAATCCCTTTTAGAGCATGGACAGCGGGTAAGAGAAGACTGGGTGATTGCAGACAGGAGCATGGAAACAGGAGATATGAGAAGCGGGTTTGAACCGAAGCTTCCTGAAGAGATGCCGACGGCCTTTGTATGCAACTGTGATCTGACAGCCGCCGTGCTGGTGGAAACCCTGCGGAAGAAGGGCTATCAGGTTCCGGAGGATATTTCCGTAGTAGGCTTTGACAATTACCTTTATTCCAGTATCTGCAGCCTTGGCATTACCTCCTATGAAATAGATTATAAGGAAATGGCCAGAAGAGCCGTGAATAACCTGATCAAAAAAATGGCCGGTGATTATTGCAAGCCGGGGCTTTACATTGTGGACGGAAGGATCATTTATAAAGAAAGCGTAAAGAGATTATCCTGAAATAACCATAAAAATTATAGTAATTTATTTTGCCGGTACTCCTGCGGGGTGGTACCGGTAAATTTTTTGAACAGGGTAATGAAATGATTGGTATTTTCAATGCCGACCATGGCGCCGATCACATGTACCTTGTGATCCGTTGTAAGAAGAAAATGCTCGGCCATTTCGATCCTCCGCCTGTTCAGATACTGGATAGGGGAAAGAGAATATACTTCATGAAATTCCCTGCACAAACGGTATTTGCTGACGCCAAGCTGCTTTTCCAGCATATTCAGGCTGTAGGAATCGCTGAAATGCTCATCAAAAAGAAGACGCAGCTCTTCAATATAAACGGGAATTTCCGAAATGGGGGGGGCGTCTTTTTTTAAAAGTTCAGACATACAGTTTGTGATCAGATGGCCGATCCGATCGGAAATGATCAGATCCTGAGCCTTGCTCCTGCCCGGAACAAGCGTGGAAAGGACCTCCATTGCCTTTAACTGGTTTGAGTAAGGCGACAATGTGATCAGGGCATAACGTTCTCCGGGAAATAAGCTTCTAAAGTAAGAGAGCTGTTCTCCTGTGAAAAACAGGATCTGGTATTCCCAGGGGTCAATGGCAATATCCATACGGAAACGCTGTCCGCAGTCCAGAAGAAGAAGGGTATCTGCCTCCAGGGAAATGACGCGGCTGTTTAATAAAAGCTTACCGCATCCCTTCCTGGTAAAAAGAAGCAGAAAACAATCCAGGGATCTGACGTCGTAGGACCATGGAAAATGAGCATGGATATCCCCGAAGGAAAGAAGAGAAAACAAAGGAGAGGCTTCCTCTTTTAAAAAAGGGAATATCTGACCTAAAAAATCCTCCGGTCTGCCGGATGGGGAGGAGGATAAGGCTGCATGCTCAAAGGATCCTTTCCGGGAACAGCGTCCCAAATCGTTCTGTCAAATCTATTTTACCTTTTTTAGATGAAATTGTCTTGTAAAATTCCCCGGATATTTTCATAAAAATTGTATAAAAACATGAATTTAAGAAAAGACTGTATACCATGTGTTGTGTTTTTAGAAAGAGCAAACACAATATAATACAGAAAGATTAAAAATTAAGCTAAGAAACAGATGAAAATTAAGTAATTTAATTTAAAAAGTAGTGATAAGTGAAGAGTGCTTTTGATGAGAAGCACTATGAAATATACAAAATGCATAATTTATACCCAGTTAAATTGTGAAAAAGGAAGAAATGTCTAAATAGAGCAATAATGATATATCAAACGCAACTATAGGTGATGATTAAAAAAATAAAGTAAATATAATTAAAATAAAGTTACACAAGTAACTCACTGTGATCCATAAGGATCGTGGTAATCAAAAAGGAGGATAAGTTATTATGAAACTGAAAAAAGTTTTAGCACTGACTCTTGCGGCAGCAATGACATTTTCACTTGTTGCCTGCGGCGGCTCAAGTGCAGAAACCGAAGAAGCACCTGCTGCTGAGACAACTGAGGAAACCACAGCTGACGACACTGCTACAGACGCTGAGGCAGCTGACGACACTGCTGCAGATGCTGAAAGCGCAGCTCCCGCAGAAGGAGTTCCTACTTACACACAGATCACCTTAGGTCAGGATTACACAGACCTTACAGCATCCATTAAGTGGATCCACCACAAGACAGACCGTGAAGAAGACGGTACCATCGCAAAGATGATCGCAGAATTCAACAAGGATTATCCGAACATCACTGTTGAGACAGAAGGCGTTACAGACTATGCAGAAGATGCACTGCTTCGTCTTTCCACAGGTGACTGGGGCGATATCATGTTTATCCCTGCAGTAGATAAGGCTGAGTTTGCTAACTACTTCCAGCCTATCGATACTCTTGACAACCTGTCCAAGGAAATCAACTTTGCTAACCAGCAGGCATTTGACGGAATCAGCTACGGCGTTCCTTACATGGCTAACGCACAGGGCGTTCTTTACAACAAGGCTGTATTTGAGGCTGCCGGCATTACAGAGCTTCCCACAACTCCTACCGAGTTCCTTGCTGACCTTCAGCTGATCAAGGACAACACAGATGCTATTCCTCTGTATACCAACTATGCAGCAGGATGGACCATGGGTGCTTGGGATGCTTATGTTGGTATCGTTACAAACGGTGATGATACCTACATGAACCAGAAGCTGGTTCACACAGCAGACCCTTTCAGTGATCCTGGCGATGATACCGGCGCTTACAACCTTTACAGAATTCTTTATGATGCAGTTGCTAACGGCCTGATTGAAGACGATTACACCACAACTGACTGGGAAGGCTGCAAGGGCATGCTCAACAGAGGCGAGATCGGTACGATGGTTCTTGGTTCCTGGGCATATGCACAGATGGTAGAAGCTGGCGATCACGGCGAGGATATAGGTTACATGCCTTTCCCTATGACTGTAGGCGGAACACAGTACGTTGCAGCAGGCGGTGACTACTGCTACGCAATCAACGTAAACTCCTCTGATGACAACAAGACAGCCGCTATGGTATTCATTAAGTGGATGACAGAGAAGTCTGGCTGGTGCTATAACGAGGGTGGTTACACCGTTGCTAAGGATGGCCAGAACCCTGATATGTATTCTGCATTTGACGGATGTACCGTTCTGAACGATCAGCCTGCGCTTGCTGGTGAGGAAACTCTCCTGAACGATATGAACGCTGAGTCCGAGCTTTCCATCAACGCTGGTGGTAATGCGAAGATCCAGAGAATCGTAGAAGCAGCAGCTACCGGTTCTGAAACTCTTGATGACATCATGGCTGACTGGACAACCGCTTGGAATGATGCTCAGGAAGAGCTTGGAATTGAAGTTCTCTACTAATTCTTAGATTTTAGAGAAGCTAGATTATTGATAAATAACTGGGCCAAGGGGAGGTATCTCCTTGGCCCTGATTATCAGGAGGAAAGAGCACATGGCAGCAATGACACAGACGGTTAGACCGCACAAAAGATCCTTTGGCGAATGGGCAAGAAGCAGAGATGGGCAGAAAGTATTTGTTATGATTGCGTTTATGACAATTCCTCTTTTGCTCCTGTTTGTATTCACCTATCTGCCCTTTGGCGAAATGTTTGGCTTCAGCTTCTATAACATGAAGTATATCGGAGCCAGAAAATTTGTAGGACTTAAAAACTATTCAAAAGTATTCTCCAGAAGCGACTGCTTCGGCGCTTTAAAGCTCAGCTTATATTATATGGGCGGTTCCATTGTACAGCTTGTGCTGGCGCTTTATCTGGCAACTGTTTTAAGCTTTAAGGTAAAGGGCAGCGGACTGTTTAAGGGCTTTATGTTCTTCCCCTATCTGATCAATGGTATTGCAATCGGTTTTATATTCAAATTCTTCTATACCAGAGGCTATGTGTTTGATACCGTGCTTCAGTGGTGTGGATTTCAGCTTGACAATCTTCCGTACTGGTTAAAAGACCAGCAGGTTAACAATATTTCCCTGGTGGCTACCTCTGTATGGCGTTATTTTGGACAGAATATGGTGCTCTTTATCGGAGCCATCATGTCCGTGGACTCAGAGCTTTACGAGGCTGCCATGCTGGATGGGGCTAATAAATTCCAGCAGTTTAAATACATTATCATGCCCAGTATCAAGACGATCATTACTTTGAACGTAATCCTTTCCATTACAGGATCCCTCAGTGCATTTGAGCCGCCCTATGTTATCACCAGCGGTGCAAACGGAACGGGTACTTACTTCGTAGTTATGCATGAGATTGCTCATACCCAGCAGAAGGTAGGCCTTGCATCTGCCATGGCGATCGTACTTCTTGTCATTATCTTTGTAGTTACCATCCTTCAGAAGCTGTTCTTTAAGTATGTCTTTAAGAGCGCCGAGGATGAGGATAAGAATGCGGCAGCCAAGAGAGAAAAGAAGCTGGCAAAATATGCGGCAAGAAAGGCGGGAAAATAAATGACGATCTTACAAAAAATTTCCAAATATGTTTTGATTTTTCTGAAATATTTTTCTCTGGTATTCTTTTCCTTTGTTGCGATCCTTCCGGTAGTATCCTGTGTAATCACTGCGTTTAAAACGGATGCGGAATATCAGCAGACCAATGTTATGACGCTCCCGGAAAGCTGGCTTAACTTTGAAAATTATATTTCCGCATTCCAGAGAGCAAACATGGGAAAGGCATTTATTAACTCAGCCATTATCCTGGTATGCGTACTGATCGCTTCAACCCTGGTCGGAACCCAGCTTGCTTATGTGCTGAACCGTTTTAAATTTCCCGGAAACGGCATTATCCGTAATCTGTTCCTGTTTGCGTCCCAGCTTCCCGGTGTTGCCATGCAGGTTGCAGTGTACGAGATCATGTACAACTTAAACTTTATCAACAACCTCTGGGGCTACATCATTATGATGTGCGGTACGGATATTATATCCATTTACATTTATATCCAGTTCTTTGAAAACATTGATTATTCCCTGGATGAGTCAGGTATTATGGACGGAGCTTCCTATTTTACGATCTTCTACAAGATCCTGCTTCCTCTTCTGAAGCCTGCGATTGTAACCTCCTGTATCTTAAAGGGTGTTGGTACTTATAATGAATACTATTCTGCAAACCTTTATCTGCAGGATAAAAAGAACCTTCCCACCGTGGCAACCTCCCTGTATACCTTCGTAGGACCTCTGGGAAGCAAATATAATCTGATTTGTGCCGGCGTTATCATTTCCCTGCTTCCTGCGCTGATCGTATTTATTACCTGCCAGAAGCAGATCTACAGTGGATTGACTGCCGGAGCAGTTAAGGGCTAAGGAAAAGGAGACTGGAATAATCATGATGGTTGAAGAGGTAAAGTCACATTTATTGAATAATATCATCCCGTTTTGGAAAGGTCTTCGGGATGATGAGTACGGCGGATATTATGGGTGGCTTGGCTATGACCTTGTGCTGGACAAAAAGGCAGTAAAGGGATGTATTTTAAACAGCCGTATTACCTGGTTCTTTTCCAATGCTTATACGCTTTTAAAGGACGAAAGTCTTTTGGAAGAAGCAAAGCATGGCTTTGCTTTTATGAAAGAGCATTGCATGGATAAGGAAAATGGAGGTATTTTCTGGTCAATTGAATACAACGGCGTCCCCAGTGACACCACCAAGCATACCTACAATCAGGCCTTTGCCATCTATGCTCTTTCCTCCTATTATGAGGCAAGCGGTGATGAGCAGGCTCTTGATATGGCAAAAGAGCTGTTCCATATCATTGAGACCAAATGTACGGATGAGCTTGGATACAAGGAAGCCTTTGATAAGAGCTTTCATGAGATCGAAAATGACAAGCTTTCCGAAAACGGTGTGATCGCTCAAAAAACAATGAACACTCTGCTTCATGTTTTTGAAGCTTACACAGAGCTTTACAGGGTAGCAAAGCTTCCCGAGGTAAAGGAAAGACTGGAATGGATCATGGATACCTTTGCAGAGAAGGTTTATAATCCTGAGCTTCACAGGCAGGAAGTATTCTTTGATGAAAAATGGAACTCCATCATCGACCTGCATTCTTACGGCCATGATATTGAAACAGCCTGGCTGATGGACAGGGGAGTGGAAATTCTTGGAGAAAAGAAATATGAGGATCTGATGACTCCCATCACAAAAGATCTGACAGCACAGATTTACAAGGAGGCCTTTGACGGACATTCCCTTGCCAATGAGTGTGAAAGAGGAGTTGTGAATGTACACAGGATCTGGTGGGTTCAGGCAGAAACCGTAGTCGGGTTTTTGAACGGATATAAAATGAACCCGGATAAACCGGAATACCTGGAAGCTGCAAAGAGCGAGTGGAACTTTATCAAGGAGCATGTGATCGACAAACGTTCCGGCTCAGAATGGTTCTGGGAGGTAGATCCCGAAGGGAAGCCTTATCCGGACAGACCTATCGTTGAACCCTGGAAGTGCCCTTATCATAACGGAAGAATGTGCTTTGAGGTGATAAGGAGAAGTGAAGCATAAAGAAAGGAACGCAGAAGAATGCTGAGTGAAAAGTATTATGAAGAGCTTAAGAAATATGAAGCTCTGATCAATCGTAAAAATGAGATCGATACAGATTTTTACAATGGTGTTTATGACAAATACAAATATCCTGTATTAACCAGGGAACATATTCCGCTTACCTGGCAGTATGATTTAAATCCGGAAACCAATCCCTATTTTATGAAGAGACTTGGGATCAATGCGGTAATGAATTCCGGAGCTATTGAGCTGAACGGTAAGTTTTACCTGGTAGCAAGAATTGAAGGGGATGACAGAAAGTCCTTCTTTGGAGTAGCAGAAAGTGATGACGGTGTGTCGGGCTTCCGTTTCTGGGATTATCCGATCCTTCTGCCGGATACCTGCCCGGAGGAAACAAACGTATATGACATGCGTCTGACCAAGCATGAGGACGGTTATATTTATGGCGTGTTCTGTTCCGAAAGCAAGGATACCTCTGTTAATGACCTGTCTGCTGCAGTAGCTGCAGCAGGAATTGTAAGAACCAAGGATTTAAAGCACTGGGAGAGACTGGACAATCTCACTACCCTGCGTTCTCCCCAGCAGCGTAATGTGGTTCTTCATCCTGAATTTGTAAACGGGAAATATGCTTTCTATACAAGACCTATGGACGACTTCATTGAAACAGGATCAGGCGGCGGCATCGGCTTTGGACTTTGCGATGATATTGAGCACGCAGTGATTGATGAAGAAAAGATGACCAGCATCCGTAAGTACCATACCATTACGGAGTCCAAGAACGGCGCCGGCGCGGTACCCATCAAGACGGAAAAGGGCTGGATCCACATTGCCCATGGAGTAAGAAATACAGCTGCAGGTCTGAGATATGTTATTTATGCATTTGCAACAGACTTAAAGGATCCTTCCAAGGTGATCGCAGAGCCTTCAGGGCTTTTGATCGGACCCAGAGGAGGAGAGCGCGTTGGTGATGTTTCCAATGTGGTATTTACCAATGGCGCTATCGCAAGAGAAAATGGGGATGTTTATATTTACTATGCATCCAGCGATACCAGAATGCATGTAGCTACCACGACGGTGGATAAGCTGATCGATTATGTATTCCATACGCCCAAGGATCCCCTCCGCTCTGTAGAATGTGTAGCACAGAGATGTGACCTGATCAAGAGAAATCTGGAATTTTTAGCAAATCAAAAATAAAAGAAATCCTGAAAGGAGTCAGAAAATGAGCGAACTTAAAATGATTGCCCCTGCGGTAAAGAATGTACCCTGGCAGGAGAAGCCTGCAAACTTAACAGGAGCACCGGTGTGGAGATACACAGAAAACCCTATCATCGGAAGAAATCCCGTTGAAAACGTAGCAAGAATATTTAACAGTGCCGTTATGCCTTACGGAGATGAGTTTATCGGAGTGTTCCGTGGGGAGCAGACAAACGGTATTCCTTATATTTACATGGGAAGAAGTAAAGATGCGATCCACTGGGATTTTGACAAGAACAAAATTCCTTTTGTAGACGAAAAGGGAAATCCTTTTATGCCCCGTTATGCATATGATCCCAGACTTGTAAAGGTAGAGGATACCTATTACATTATCTGGTGCCAGGATTTCTACGGCGCAGCGATCGGTATGGCAAAAACAACAGATTTTAAAACCTTTACCAGACTGGAAAATCCTTTTATCCCTTATAACAGAAACGCTGTATTATTCCCTCGTAAGATCAACGGAAATTATGTCCTTTTAAGCCGTCCTTCCGACAGCGGACATACTCCTTTCGGTGATATTTTTGTCAGTGAAAGCCCGGATCTGGTATACTGGGGAAAGCACAGACATGTGATGGGAAAAGGAAACGAATGGTGGGAGTCCGTAAAGATCGGCGGCGGAGCAGCACCCATTGAAACAAGCGAGGGCTGGCTGTTATTCTACCACGGCGTAAGCGGAACCTGTAACGGTTTTGTATATTCCATCGGAGGAGCGATCCTTGATCTGGAAAATCCTTCTATTGTAAAATACAGATGTGAAAACTTCCTGTTAACGCCGGAAGAGTGGTACGAGGAGAGAGGCTTTGTTCCCAATGTCTGCTTCCCCTGCGCAACCATCCATGATCCGGAAAGCGGAAAGATTGCAATTTACTATGGCTGTGCAGACAGTTATGTAGGACTTGCATTCACACAGTTTGAAGATATTATGGCTTACATCAAGGAGCACAGTGTGGTAACAGAATCCGATACAGAAATCGGAATGAGATAAGATTGCTGACTTGAAAAGGCTTGCGTGCAGCAAGCCTTTTCTTTCCTTATATATAACTTATTATTTTTGTCATGAAAATCAGAGAAAATGGGGGTCAATTATGAAATACCGTATTCAGACAGAAAAAGGAATGATCAACAGAGGTAATTGGGGAAGAATTAAGCGCTGCATGCAAAGGGCAAAAAGGGGAGAAAAGATCATTACAGGATTTTTAGGCGGATCAATTACGCAGGGAAGTCTTTCCAGCAGCCCCAAAACGTGTTATGCTTATCTTGTATATAAATGGTGGACGGAAAAATTCCCGGACACAGAGATCACATTTATCAATGCAGGGATCGGAGGAACCACCTCACAGTTTGGTGTTTCCAGGGTAGAGGATCATCTTCTGAAATATAAGCCTGATTTTGCACTCATAGAATTTGCTGTAAATGATGAAAATACAGAATTCTTTGAGGAGACTTATGAAGGGCTGATCCGCAAGACCTATGCAGACAGCTGCAAACCGGCAGTGCTCCTGATGAATAATGTTATGTACGATACCGGCGTAAATGCGGAGGAAATGCATCTTAAGGTAGCGAAGAATTATGATCTTCCTATGGTAAGCATGAAGTCAACCATTTACCCGGAGATCCAGGCAGGAAACATTAAGGCGCCGGAGATCACACCGGATAACCTGCATCCCAATGATGCGGGGCATGCGCTGGTAGCTAAGGTCATCACGGATTTTCTTGAGAAGATCTATCAGGATCTTGATGAGGAAGAAATTCCGGCTTTCGAGGATGGCAGTCTGCCGACGCCGATCACAGCAAATGCTTATGAGAACTCTGTAAGATACCAGAATGATAACGCAGAACCGGAGCTTTGCGGATTTGCTGCAGACCTTCAGCCTCAGGAGAATATTCGCGATATTTTCAGAAAGGGCTGGACGGCAGGAAAGGTAGGAGATAAGATCACCTTTACCATTCCCTGTTCCGGAATTGCCATTCAGTATCGTAAATCTGTGAAGCACCCTACGTCTATCGCCAAAGTTGTGGTTGATGGCAGGGGGGAAGAGGCAATGCTTCTGGATGGGAATTTTAAAGAGGACTGGGGGGACTGTCTTTATATTGATACCGTTACCAGACATATGCCATATGCAAAGCACAAAGTGGAGATCAGTATTGTGGAAGCACATGATAATGATGTAGTACCGTTTTATCTGGTTTCTGTGATCGGCTCCAACTAGCAAAGGGGGTTGCCAACATGGGGGACGACAAGGTAAAGAACAAAAAGTCTGTACTGGATAAGGAAGCAAAGAAAGCTGCAAAACAGGCAGCAAAGCAAAAAGCAGTGCAGATGAAGAAGGAAGCAAAGGAAAAGAAAAAGAAAAAGGCAGAAAAGGTTGTAAAGGAAAAGACCGAAAAGAATGTAAAGGAAGCAAAATTTACCCTTTCTGCACTGAAGGACATTAAGGGAAATACCAAGCACAGCATTATGCAGACCTTGCTGGCGGGATTTCTGGTTCCGGTAGTCATGATGATCATACTGGGCGTTGTATGCTACAATACGGCGGCGTCGGGAATGATCTCTAAGTATCAGGAGTCAGCAGAATCTACCGTGACGGCTGTGGGCAATTATTTCGATCTGATCTGTACATCTGTCTCCAGCAAGGCGCTGGAATTGATCAGTGGCGGTGATGTGGCTGATTACTATGGAAAATACTATAAGAAGCAGGATGCCCAATCCATGGAGAGCATGAGAAATGCCAGAACACTTCTTGGAAATGCAAAGGCAACCAACAAGTATATGTACAGCTACAGCGTAGTGCCTGATGGGGGAACTTATCTGACCTCCTTAACAGGTGCCATGAGCGATAATCCTTATGAGGATTTCAAGGCTTCCACAGAGGGACAGTATTTTGTGGAAAATTCAACAGCCAGAAATGCATGGCTGGGATACCACACCTATCTTGACGAGAGTCTTAACAGTCTGCCCAAGAATTATGCCATTGCATTTTATCAAAGGCTGGCAAAGGGCGATTCTTATCTGATCTTTGATGTGGATATGAATGTGGTTATGACCATGTTAGAGCAGATGGACTTTGGCGACGGAACGATCAAAGCGCTGGTATCCAAGGATGGCCGCGAGGTTGTTTCTATTCAGGGAAAAGAAGAGGAAGAGATCACAGAGCAGTATTTTGTGGGACAGAAGTATTATGAGGAGACCAAGGATACCGAGGAATCCGTTGCAAAATCCGTGCGGTATAATGGAAAGCGTTATTCTTACATAGCAACGCCTGTGGGAAAAACAGGCGCAATGATCTGCACCCTGATCCCCAGAAGCAATCTTATGGGACAGGCAAATCAGATCAAGTTTATTACCATCGTCCTGGTCATTCTGGCAGCAGCGGCAGCGCTTGCAACCGGCGGCTTTATTTCTACAGGCATCAGCCGGGAAGTAAAGAAAATGACCATCGGCATTTCCAAGGTTGCGGAAGGAGATCTGGCCGGAACCTTTGATACCAAGAGAAAGGATGAATTTGGTATTCTGTCCGGAAGCCTGAATAAGATGCTAGCCAGCATGAGAAACCTGATGCAGGATATGAAGGGCTTTGGAGATAAGGTAAATGAAATGGCGGCAGACGTTTCCGAACGAACGGAAAATCTGGATGACTCCATTCAGAATACTGCCCAGACCATGGATGAAGTTGCAAAGGGCGTGCAGTCTCAGGCGGAAGAGACCGAAACCGCAAATGAGAAGATGATCGCCTTTTCGGATAATATTAATAAGGTCAGCGATCAGACCAGCAGCATGGGGCAGGCCGCAGATCAGGCTATTGAAGCAGTAGGACAGGGCAGGGAGATCGTACAGGATCTGAATGCAAAGAGCGATTCTACTGTGGAACTGACAAGAGTGCTGGTTCAGGATATTAATGAGGTACAGAAGAATTCCCAGGAGATCCAGAATTTTGTGGAAGTGATCAACAGTATTGCAGGGCAGACCAATCTGCTGTCCTTAAATGCATCTATTGAGGCTGCAAGAGCCGGAGAAGCAGGAAGAGGATTTGCAGTTGTAGCGGAAGAGATCCGCAAGCTTGCTGATCAGTCCAAGGAATCCGGCAACAGGATCCAGAAGATCGTAGCGGGAATTGAAGGAACAACAGAAAAGACAACAGAATCTGCCAAGAAGGCGGAAAGCATGGTTATGGAACAGGCCAAAGCGCTTGAGGAAACCGTTCAGGTGTTCGGAAAGATCCAGAGCTGTGTAGCGGATCTGGTAGACGGCATCAGACAGATCCTGGATCGACTTGGCGATATTACTTCTGAGAAGACCATGGTGCAGGATGCGATTCAGAATATCTCCTCTGTATCCGAGGAGCTGGCAGCTTCCACACAGGAGGTTACCGCAACCCTTGGAGAGCAGACCGGCAGCGTAGGAAAGCTGGCACAAAAGTCAGAGGAACTGAAAAAGGCATCTCACGAGCTGGAAGCATCTATTTCCAGATTTAAACTGTAAGTCAGATAATCTTGGAAATATAAGGAGATAAGTAGTGGCAAAACGAATATTGTGGAACGCAGACTGGGAGTTCTGTGAGCATCCTGCAGGATGCCGGAGGATGGTATCGGAAGCGTTTTACGATAAAAAGAGCTCCGAAAGCGTAGGAAAAGATCAGCCTCCGCTTTGACGGAGTTTATATGGACACGGCAGTATATGTGAATTCTACTTTCGTGGGAGAGTGGAAATACGGATATTCTACCTTTGAATTTGACATTACCCCTTCCCTCCGGGAAGGGGTAAATGAGGTATCAGTGAGAATTGATTACAGATACCTGAATTCAAGATGGTACTCCGGAGCCGGGATTTTCCGGAACGTGTGGTGGATCAGCCGAGGCAGCAGCTTTATTACGCCGGACGGCATTTATATTACGCCGGTGGAGGATGCCAATGCCTTAGAGGAAATTAGGGGAAAGGGAAGCATAACCTTTATCTTTATGCCGGGAAGCTGTTTTGACTTTGGATGGTTCCGGTTTGAAAAAACGGAAAAAGAAAAATAAGGAAAGAAGAATATAAGGAAGGAATGGATGGAATATGTTTCGAGATGATTTTGTCTGGGGCGTAGCAAGCAGCGCTTATCAGATTGAAGGAAGAGAAGAAGGAGATGGATGCGGAAAGAATATCTGGGATACCTTCACAGAGCAGGGAAGGATCCTAGACGGACACAGCAGTGTTCCGGCCTGCGACCATATGCACCGCTACAAGGATGATTATGCCATGATGAGGATGCTGGGGATCAAGGCATACCGTTTTTCCATGAGCTGGGCAAGACTGATCCCGGATGGAACAGGAGAGGTAAATCCCAAGGCGGTAGCCCTTTACAGGGACATGATACTGGAAATGAAAAAGAACGGTATCGAGCCTTATCTTACCATGTATCACTGGGAATTCCCCCAGGCGCTGCAGGATCGTGGAGGCTGGCTCAATGAAGAAGCGATCCAGTGGTTTGGCTATTATGCAAAGGTGGTTGCAGAGAACTTTTCTGACATCTGCGAGAATTTCATTACTTTAAATGAGCCGGAATGCTTTGTAGGGATCGGTCATCTTTCTGGAATTCATGCACCCGGCCTGAAGCTTCCTCAGAAGGACGTCTTCCAGATCGCACATAATGCTCTCCGTGCCCATGGACAGGCAGTGATCAATCTTCGTAAATATGCCTGCAGGCCCATCAAGGTAGGGTATGCGCCTACCTGCGGTATGGCGTATCCTGCAACCAACAAGCCTGAGGATATTGAAGCAGCCAGAAAGGTGCTTTTTGGTTTTTATCAGCCCATGGATAACTGGACCTGGAATGTGGCATGGTTTAATGATCCTGTATTCCTTGGGAAATATCCGGAGGAGGGACTTACAAAATTTGCAGAGTATCTTCCGGTCATTACCAAAGAGGATATGGAGCTGATTTCCCAGCCTCTTGATTTCATGGGACAGAACATTTACAACGGATATATGGTAAAGCAGGGTGCAGACGGAGAACCGGAATTTGTGGGAAGACCTGCCGGTTTCCCCAAGACAGCAGCCGGATGGCCCGTTACGCCGGACTGCTTCTACTGGGGCGTAAAGTTTATCTACGATAGGTATAAGCTGCCCATGTATATTACGGAAAACGGCATGTCCTGCCATGATGATGTATCTCTGGATGGAAAGGTTCACGATCCGAACAGGCAAAATTTCCTGGATTTGTATATTTCCGCTTTACAGAAGGCAAATGATGAAGGAGTAGATCTGAGAGGTTATTTCCTCTGGACATTCCTGGATAACTTTGAGTGGGATAAGGGCTATACAGAGAGATTTGGCATTGTATATGTGGATTTTGCAACACAGAAGAGAATTGTGAAGGATTCCGCTTACTGGTATCAGAAGGTGATAGAGACCAATGGAAAGAACCTTACCATCAATCAGAAGCAGCGTCCCATCTTATTCCTTAATCCTGTCTTTAAGCAGATGATCTGGGGAGGGCAGAAGCTTGCCACAGAGTTTGGATATGCAATTCCCGGTGATAAGACGGGAGAATGCTGGGCGATCAGTGCGCATCCAAACGGCGACTGCGTGATCAGGGAAGGTATTTATGAGGGAAAGACCCTTTCCCAGCTTTGGAAGGAAGAACCGGAATTATTTGGCAATCTTGACCTGGATCGTTTCCCGCTTCTGATCAAGATCATTGATGCAAAGGATGATCTGAGCATTCAGGTACATCCCAATGACGCTTACGCAAAGGAGCATGAAAACGGCTCTCTGGGAAAAACAGAATGCTGGTATGTATTGGACTGCCCGGAGGGGGCATCCCTGGTAGTAGGGCATAATGCAAAAACAAGGGAAGAGCTGAAGGAAATGATCGAGCAGGGAAAATGGAGCGAGCTGATCCGCGAAGTGCCTGTTCAGAAAGGAGATTTCATTCAGATCGATCCGGGAACGGTTCATGCCATCAAGGGTGGACTGATGATCCTGGAAACACAGCAGAACAGCGATATTACCTATCGAGTATATGATTATGACAGACTGACAGACGGCAAGCCCCGTCAGCTCCATGTAAAACAGAGTATTGATGTGATCAGTGTTCCTGCCCCTTCTGCTGAAAACAGCGTGAAGCATATGCTGGATCTGCCTAAGAATACATTAAATGAGCTGATCAGCTGCGATTATTATACGGTATGGAAGCTGGAGGTAACAGAGCCTGTCCAGATCGACCAGAAGCATCCGTTCATGAATGTGAGCGTCATTGAAGGAGAAGGCCTGGTAAATGGACAGCTTGTAAAGAAGGGAGATCATTTCATTTTACCTTCCGGAATTGGACAGGTAGATCTCCGCGGCCAGATGCTGCTGATTGCATCTGCAGTAAAATAGGATAACAAAAAACGGAAAGGTGTGGTATCAGGATGATCAATGAACAGTATAAGCAAATGCTGGGCGGCAAGTCGGTGATCCGCCAGCTTTCAGAATTTGCTACAGCCAGGGGAAAAGAGATCGGTTATGAGAATGTTTTCGACTACAGCCTGGGAAATCCGTCTGTGCCTGTGCCGGAGAAGTTCACACAGGTCATGATAGAGCTGTTGCAGACAAAAAGCTCCATGGAGCTGCATGGCTACAGCCCCAGCCTGGGGATCCCTTCGGTAAAGGAAAAGATAGCTGCGTCCCTGAATCGGAGATTTGGGATGAACTATACCGCAAACCACATCTTTCCTACAACAGGAGCCGCAGGAGCAGTGGCGCATGCGGTACGCTGTGTGACAAAACCGGGGGATGAGGTTCTGACTATCGCACCCTTTTTCCCGGAATACATGCCCTACGTTAATTTGTCAGGTGCAAAGCTGAAGGTGGTTCCCGCAGATACCCAGAATTTTCAGATCCACTTTGAAAAACTGGAGGAAATGCTTACAGATAAGGTAAGTGCGGTTTTGATCAATACCCCTAATAATCCATCCGGTGCGGTTTATAATACGCAGACGCTGCAAAGGCTAGGCGAATTGCTGAGCAGAAAGCAAAAGGAATATGGACATGATATTTTCCTGATCTCTGACGAACCTTATCGTGAGATCGTTTTTCAGGGAGTGGATGCGCCTTATGTGTCGAAGTTTTATGATAATACGCTTTCCTGCTATTCCTATTCCAAGTCCCTGTCTCTTCCCGGTGAAAGAATGGGGTATGTGGCAGCAAACCCGAAATGCCGGGATGCGGAGCTGATCAGCGCCATATGCGGGCAGATCTCCAGAGGAATGGGACATAACTGTCCGCCCTCCATCATTCAGATGGCCGTGGCAGAGGTGGTGGATCTTACCGCAGATATGAGCGTGTATGAAACCAATATGAACCTGCTTTATCAGGAGCTTACGGCGCTTGGATTTTCCTGCGTGAAGCCGGGCGGAACCTTTTATATCTTTCCCAAGGCCCTGGAAGAGGATGCAACGGCATTCTGCCAGAAAGCGCTGCAGTATGATCTGGTGCTTGTTCCTTCTGACAGCTTTGGCGTTCCGGGTTATTTCCGGATGGCCTATTGCATTGACACAGAAAAGGTAGAGCGTTCCCTTGAGGCACTCAGGAGATTTGTAAAAGAAAATTATTAAAAAGTATCAGGGAATCTTTTACAGTGTGGTGACAAACATAGAAACCGGCGAGCCGGAATATATTCCTATTAAGGACATGAAGAAAGATATTGAAGCTGTCAGAGCCTCTGCTTCGCTGCCTTTGGTATTCAACAATGTCAGTTATCATGGAAAGCTTTACTTAGACGGCGGGATTTCCGATGCGATTCCGATCAAAAGATCCATCGAGGATGGGAACCGCAGAAATGTGGTAATTATGACAAAGGAAGTAGGAAGGCTACCTGGATGGACAAAGACATTACAAGAAGCTGATGACATATCTGGAGAATGGAGAAAAAGCATGATAGAACTTTTAAAAGCATTTTTATTTGGTGTAGTACAGGGAATTACAGAATGGCTTCCCATCAGCAGCACGGGACATATGATCCTGGTAAATGAGTTTGTAAAATTAAATGTGTCGGAAGAATTCTGGCAGACATTTCTGATCGTGATCCAGTTTGGCTCTATCCTTGCGGTTGTTGTGCTGTTCTGGGATAAGATCTTTCCCTTTGGGAAAAGGAATAATCCGGATCCTGTGAAAAAAGAGGGGATCTTGTCCTGGTGTAAAAAAGATATCTGGATCATGTGGTTTAAAATTTTAGTGGCATGTATTCCGGCAGCAGTGATCGGACTGTTGTTTGACGAGGTTTTTGAAAGACTGTTTTATAACCCCGTCTGTGTGGCAACGGCGCTGATCGTATTTGGAATTGCTTTCATTGTAGTAGAAAACCGAAATAAGAAAAGAAAGCCGAAGATCAATTCCTTATCTGAGATTACATACCAGACGGCGCTGATCATTGGTGTTTTCCAGTTGATCGCAGGGGTATTTCCCGGAACCTCAAGGTCAGGGGCAACGATCGTGGGAGCGCTTTTGATCGGTGTATCCAGAACGGTAGCGGCAGAATTTACCTTCTTTCTGGCAATACCGGTCATGCTGGGAGCCAGTCTCCTTAAAATGGTAAAGTTTGGCTTCGGATTTACAGGAACCGAACTGGCGATCCTTCTGGTAGGAATGGTGACGGCATTTGTGGTATCTGTTCTGGTCATCAAGTTCCTGATGGGCTATATTAAGAAGCATGACTTTAAAGTATTTGGATGGTATCGGATCGTGCTGGGACTTTTGGTACTGCTTTATTTTGGAGTTTTTGCTTAAGGAAACAGGCCAGAAGGACTGTAAATGGCTTAATTGTTGACATTTCTCAAATAATAGAGTACACTATGTTCCAAGAAAACGTGCAAAAGCACGTTTGTTTGGGGGAAACAAGCTACAAGTCCACTTTTGTGAGGGAAAGGAGTCACTTTTATGGCAGAGATCAAGAAAGCAACAGCAAAGGTAATTGCTAAGGAAGCTGATAAGGTAGTGAAGGCAGCAGAGCCTGCAGTTAAGGAAGAGCCTAAGAAGGCAGAAGTAAAAGCTGAAGTTAAGGAAGCTCCGGCAAAGAAGCCTGCAGCTGCAAAGAAAGCACCTGTAAAGAAGGCAGCAGCAGAAAAGAAGGCACCTGCAGCTAAAAAGCCTACAGCACCCAAGAAAGCAGAGAAGAAGGTTGAAGTTAAGGAAACAGTTAACTTCCAGTTCAGGGGAAAATCTTACACACCTGAGGATCTTTTAAATATTTGCAAGGATGTATGGAAATATGATCTGAATGGAAAAGAAGAAGATTTCAAGAGCGTTGAGCTGTATGTAAAGCCTGAAGAGAATACTACATACTATGTAATCAACGGAAATATTACCGGAAGCTTTTTCATTTAGGAAGTGGATTAAAATATAGAAGTGATATATAAAAGGCA
>ERZ779888.796-NODE-796-length-34829-cov-83.225370_pt1 | contig 34829 bp, 43 predicted proteins | sample MGYA00511245_ERZ779888 | MGnify/ENA primary metagenome ERZ779888 (study PRJEB29588, sample SAMEA2155255) | human gut metagenome | biome: human gut; feature: human-associated habitat; material: faeces | place: Denmark | collected 2008/2010 ...
GCTATGAAGGCTGTTCGGATTAGCTCGGACAGAACATTCGGGATATTGCCGTAACACATTTCGATAAGGTCGTAGTCTCCTTTCTCTACCATGCTCCGAGCAAGACTCAAGTCCTTCATGTGGTTTTGGGGGAGATTCTGGAGCTGGATCATACGGCTCGACCAACGTCCTGTTCTGTTGGCCCCGTAAAACTGGAATAACCCGTGAGCTCTCTGGTCTTTGGCAGCACAATTGAGCATAGCAATGTACTTCTTAGTTGAGGTCTTGGACAGTGCAAGCCGACCAGCGAGGACCTCCTTGATCAGATCGGGAGCATCCGGGGTATTTTTCAAATATTCTAGAATCTCAGGTTTGCCAAGTGCTGGGAACTCGAGCCCGAAGTTGGTTTTGAGCCATGTCTTGAGCTGAGCTAAACTGTTAGGATTGTCCAAGCCCGTTAGCTCCTTCATCCGGTCGGTCATCTCCTCCGTGTACACCTCATCAAAAGAGATGGCGTTTCCGGCCATGTCGAGATCGATCAAGATGCCCCGATCATTGATGCTCTGGTCTACCAGGTAGTTCCGGCGTTCGAACTCCGGGAACGGGAATTGATCCAGCTGTTCCACGATCTCGCGTTCTGCAATCACGTCATATTCGGCATACGTCTTGAATTCGCTCCACTTGTCAGGGTCGTCGTCCGGCATGTTCCGGGTTCTCATACCGTTGGACTTAGTTGGCTTGCACGGGGAACAGAAAAACCGGATTAAAGCTTTACCGGTCGACTTCTTCCCGTGCTCCCCGAGGACCAACGCCTTGGAGAGTTCATCCAGAGCCAAAGGCAGTCCGCAATAGGCTGCTTTTGTCATTGAGCAATACAATTGATCGATCGGGATAGGTAGTCCTATACGCTTAAATACGAGTCTCTCAAATACAGCGTTATGAGCCCATTTCTCAATCCCCGGATCAGTTAAAGCGGAGATGAAATAATCGGGGAGCTCCTCTCCTTTGGCCAGATCAATCACCTGAACGGGAGAGGTGTCAAAGGCGAAAGACACTATAAGGAGTTGAAATCCCCCCGATTCTATGTATTTATAGGCGCCCGTGGATTTAATGTCCTCCGGGCTATATGTTTCTGTATCGAAATATAAGCGTCTCGGCATGTTGATTATTGTTAAATTTGTTGCTGGGCGGGGATTCGAACCCCTAATCCCAAGTAAGACCCAGCATACCAACCTACATAAGGTCGTCGTCCCACGGGTTCTGGCCGAAGTCCTCTTCTGCCGAAGATCCCCCGGAGAGACGTTCTCCGTCAGCCAACTTCTGGAGGTTGTTCAACCCGCAAGCAACGCCTTTGTTGCCATTCGTGTTGAAAACGTAGAAGTTGATCGACGCCCGGCCATAGCATCCGGAGTAGAAATCCTCTCTTTCGATGATGGGGTTGAGGTTGATGTCCACGATGCCAGGACGGTTGTCCGAGTTGGCATTGACGAACATGTGCCCAGCATACTCCGGATTGTCCGGTCTTTCGGTGTCCCCGTCACGGAGGGGGTTCTTCCACGTCGGGGGAATCTTGCCGCCCAATTTGGCGATGCCTTCTTTGAGAGCCGTGTCGATGGCCTCCTTGACCCGAGACAGAGTTGCCGAGTCAGTCTTCGGGATGAGGATGGATACCGAGTATTTTGCTCTGTCGGAACCCTCCATTGCCCGGGGTTCCCATACGTTGGCGTAACTGAACCGAACTTTGCCGGTTACTACTTTGGTTGTTGCACTCATAGTTGTGAAGTTTAGTTATTAGAAAAATCTAGTTTTGCTTGTTCAATCCCCATTGCCGGACGCTTGTCAGACTCTGGGACGAGAGTGGGTTTGCCAGGAGCTTTGATGACGAGGTCCCCGACCAGTGAATCGAAGTCCTTTTTGAGGAGCTTCTCGATTGCCGGGATTCCGGCCAGTTTGACAACTTGGAACTGATCCGGGGTGTAGTCGCATGCGGTAAGAACTTCCTGAACTGCATTCTCATCAGTCCATTTCCGTATTGACCTTCCTTCGACTACCTTATACCCAGGGATCTTCTCGCCCGATATGGCTTTGGAGAGCAGGTGCTCAGATACAGCATTTACCCATTCTTGAAGCATGGGGGCTTGCTCGAAAATCTGAGCGAGCTCCTCAGTGGTCAGGAGTTCGGGCTCTTTGAACTCGTGTTTGGCCAAGTCCAGATTGTGGTCTGCCATCTTGCGACACAGAGCTTTGACTTTACACCACCTGCACCAGTGCCCGACTTGGAGTTCCCCCTCCCCGGAGTAAGCGAGAGCTGCTTTGGGTTTCACTACCTCCTCACCCCATTTGTAGAGGTCTTCGGGGGTAATCTCCCATGACGAGATTCGATCCTGCCGGGGCTGGACGATAGTCAACTTCACCATGTTGATGTCGTAGACCATTTCAAATTTGGACAAGGCCCCAAGAGCATACAGCATCAACTGAGCATTGTTCTCAGCGAAAACCGGCACGCCAGTGCCAAACTTGAGGTCTATGATCTCCATGACCCCGTCAGCGATAATGCAAGCGTCTCCAGTGCCGAATCCTTGTTCGACCCAAGCCGAGAAGTCCAGTCTCTCCTCCAGAAGAACGAGAGCGTCTTTGGTTTTCCGCAGAGCTTCCGTATATTGGTCCGTTACGTACTGGCAATAAGCCATTACGGGCTCATCCATGGCCTCAGTGTAGAGGTCACTCTTCTTCAGCTTCCTGAGTTCAGCAGACGTAACGTCAACAGGCGTTATGCGGAACCTCGCTCGGAGGTAACATTCTGCCATCTCGTGAGCCAGAGTGCCCTCTTCGGCATACTTGGAAGGCTTACCGGTTTCCTCAACTTTTTCCTCCAGTCTGGCACTGGGGGTGCAGTTGATCCACCGGTCTGCCTTTGATGCCGAAAGCATGGCGTGCTTACGAGATGAATGGTTCGGGGTTCCCATTACGCAAGGTTTTTGAGGAATTCGTAGAACGCGTCATAGTTTCGGGCATCCAGTCCCGTCACATTTCTCGCTCCCAGTTCAGTGAGCTTTGCCCGGATAGCTTCGCGGTGATTGTCCACCTTACTTGCCAGGAGAGTCCGGATGTCCTGAATGGAGACAGCGGGGTCAGAACCCAAAGAGGAGTTCGCATCCATCGGCATGGGTTCGGTCTCCTCAGTCTTTTTGGGGACTGGAGCCGGAGCCGGAGCTGGCTTCTTCACGTCCTGTGCAGGGACTGGTTTCTTGACGTCAGTCGTCTTAACTGTCACAGGATTTGCGCCTATGACCTGACAGATTTTGCGGACCATTTCGAGATCCTGAGTCTCTTCGAGGTTTGCCTCGAACTTAATTTCTACTTTCATTGGCTTGATGATTTTTGATTATGGTGTTCAGAAGTTCAATGTACTTGCTGAGAGGTATAGCCGGGTCATGGAGAACAGTTTCATGAAACAGGGACCCGAGGTGGAACACCTTCGTCTCTCCTGTTTTGACCGATAACTCGGCTCTGTAGTTCCCGTTTGTCAGAATACATGTCTCTCCTTTAAACTCGGAGTTCCATGCTCCCCTGTAGAGGTCGTCGACAGATACATGGAGCCAAGCTGCTAAACGGGAGACTTGCTCCGAATTTAACAAGGTTTTTCCGTTGAGAACCCTATTGAGAGCTGCTCGGGGGAACCGGTTATCTGGGAACAGAATTTCTGCCACTTCTTGAAGCCTGAGCCCCCTCTGTTCAATTAATTCTCTGAGATTGATAGTCATTGTGTTGTCCATGTTGTTTATCCCAAATATAATCAATTTTCCCCTGATATTGAAATTTTTTCAATCTTTTTAATGAAAAATGTTTACTTGGTGAGGAGGTAGACCACCTGAGCAATAAATGTGCTCCTCCTGCTGGGGTTGACCCGGGCATATACTTCTCGTAGAGGTTCAATGGCTTTCTCAAGCTTGAGGTCCTCTCCTTTCCTCTTCAACTCCTTGAGAGCCTTATAGACCCGGGTCCTTTCCTGCCATTCCCGAACTTCGGCTTTGTCGTTCCACCAACCAGACACGGGGACAAATTTTGAGCTGAGCACATAGGCAGATTTTCCGTCCTCTGAAAACGGCTGTTGAGTGATGGCTCCCGGAGTACAGTTGGGGTTGATCTTCTTCTCGAACGAGATGGGCTCCGTGTATGTAGGTCCCTCCCCGGGAAGCTTGTCCATTTTCATGTAGTGGAATCCGAACTCGTCCTCATACTTGAATACTACGTATTTTTCGGTCTTTTCCATAGTTATTTGTTTAAGGTTCTTGCTGATATTCTGCATTTCTCGCCGAAGTAGGTAAATGTCTGACCGTTAGCTGCAATGTCTTTCAGTTCAGACTCAGTATAAGACTCATACTCGCCTTCAATGTTGATTCGAGTGGCTCCTTGGGAGTTAGCCAAAGCTCTGAAGGAAGTGAAGACCCCCTCAACGTATCCCATTCGAGTGACGATGAGTACTGATTTTATTGCTCTCATAGTTGTGTAGGTTTTTTGTTTACACTACAAATATAATACTTCTGCGGTAAATACTACGATAAAATCAGCATTTTTTTCCGTTTGTTTTGAGAAGTCCCATCATGACAATTTCGAGAGGGTTGTGTGAAGCTGGTTCTGACTGTCTTTGGTCTTCCACCAATCTCTCCCACATTGAGCCAGCTTTAAATCCGATGAATGCCAGGAGCTTCTCCTTTCTTGTGAGAGGTTTGTCGGTTTTAATGCCAAACTGGTCAAGAATAGACTGAATCCCTTCATTGACAAAATCCGACTGATTGGTAACTGATTCTCTGTGAATAACTCCGAGGAGAACCTCTCCCACATTGCTGGGGTCTTTCAGCTCCTTGGATACGATTCCGTTATAATAGTTGTCCGATTTGGGGTCCGGATCTGCCGGGAGGTCCCAGTTGAATTTTTCTTCCATGTTTTACTATTCGTTAATTCCATACTTACCGCAGACGTATGCTTCGCCAGTCTTGAAGCCCATGCAGACGAGAAGAGCCTCGCGTTTGGTTAAGGTGTTGTCCATGCCGGACAATTCGTTTGCTAACTTAACCATCTCCGACAAGACTAAAGAAACATGACTAACTGTCTCCTCGTCAAGGCTGTCCACTCTCTTCTGCATCCTGTCTACGAGCTCTACTGCTTTGTCGGCGTCCATCTCCGGTCCGATGAGACTGGAGAAGTAGTCATCCCTGATAGCCGGCTGTGCCGGCTCATTCCATGCGATTTTTTTCATTGTGTTCTATTTTGTTTGTTGAAAGCCTTTTCGTTGGATGAGGTCCTGGAGCTCCTCTTCTGTGTAGCAGGTGGAGATGAACCCGTTGCTGAAATAGAGGTCGAAAGCACCCGAAGGAAGCTGGGTAACCTTAAGTCCTAAACCGTTGCTGTTAATGTAACTTGTAGTTGTCATTGTCTTATCCTTTTGTTTGTATCACAAATATAAGAAAAGTTTTTTGAAGTAAAAAATTTTTTGATTGAAAAATGAGAAAAAAGTTGGGACCCCTATTTTGGAGCCCCGGGAATTAAAACTGTTTGAACCCGTAGCGGTTGAGTTTATGCTCCAGGAGCTGGAATTTCATATACCCCATGTCCAACCCGGTTCCTACCAAATTTACGAACGGGATTCGGCTGGTGATGAAGACCTCCATCTCGGATCCCCCTGGGGTCCTGTACCTATTAATAAGTACGTGCTCCTCAGTGAGGGGGTCAAACCTGTCTTTTACATTGGCTGCCCATTTCCGGGTCATCCCGTTTTTCAGTAGGATGGTCCTGAGTTCCGTCATGGTGTAGCAGAAGGTGTGGACTCCGTTGTTGAAGGTAAGGCTGAATGCCCATTTGAACTGCCCGGAGGAGAATTTGTTGATCTTGAGTTCGAGTCCTTGATTGTTGGGGTAGGTGATGGTTTTCATATTGTAGTTTGTTTTTGTTTGTATCACAAATACAATACTTCTGCTGCAAATACTACGATAAAATGCTGGAAAAATAGCAGAGAAACAATAAATTTTCCATTGTTTCTCACCTAAGTGGTTGACACTCAATGGGTTAGGCCCTAAAATCACCCCCGGAGAAACAATGTAAACAATGATTTCTATATAACCTTTTTATAGGGGGTCTTATCCTCTTTAAGAACACTATTATCCAATATTAGAACACATATTCCCTATTCAGGTTTTCCTCCTATATTATTGTTTACATTGTTTACAGGGGTCTAATTCATTGATATTCAATCGATTATGAAGAAACAATCATTGTTTATTATTGTTTCTCATTGTTTACTGCTGGTCACTGCCACGGGGGCCAATACACTCGTCTTGGAGACACAAAAAAACCCGGGCTCCCCTAAGCCCGGGACGGAGTAGTTTCCTAAAATTTCCAGCTAAAGCCGATCTCATACCCCGATCTGGTCAGCTCGAAGTCCCGCATATAGGATATATCTACTCCGAAATTCCTGTAATATATGCCTCCCCCAGCCCCAACCTGCCCGAATGAGTTAGCCGAAGCTCTCAGAAAGGGGGACCATTTCTGGGACCTCGTTTCTTTGATCTGTTCTCGGACGGGGATATACTTGTACGTAAGATGCTGGAGAGTGTTGTATTGGACTGTAGCCTCCCAGTCAAATTGGCCAATTTTGGGATCTTTGAAGAATGTTCCAGCGTATTTCCTGGTCGTATTCCAGTCCAATATTGTCCTTTTTACGCTCTCCAGAGTATCCACCTCCTTTTGGTCCTCCCCAAAACCCCCTCCATTTGTGATTTCTGGGGGTGTTTGGGGAACCTTTTCCTCCTGGCCCTTATAGATATATATCAATTTGATTGGATTCCTAAAACCCTCCCATTTTGGAACCAAATCCGGGACTTTGACCTCCCCCTGAATTGGGGGTAAATCGACGTACTTTATAACGGTCTTTTCCTCGACTGTTTTACGCCCGATTATAAAGCCTATACCTACAAGAACTATTGTGCAGAGTACTCTCTTTAGTAAGTCCATATCGTGTCCTGCGGGAGGGTTTTAGAAGCATCTACGTGGATAAAATTCCCGTCGATGCCTATCCTCCGGATCCGCAATGCAATGGCTGCCTGGAGGATCTTCATCCGATTGGGGCCCGAGGCACACCGGATGTCCACTGCCAAACCTTCGGTGTGAGCACTGTTACCGGACCGTCCTTTTGCCTTATCGTGTTCTTTGGAACGATAAGCACAATTGAGGACGAGGGGGATGCCTGCCTTTTCCCGGAGGTCATCCAGGAGATCGAGGAAGTCCTGGTCCATGTCTTCGATGGAGCAAGACGGATTGCATCGCTCGAATTCTTCGGGCTTAAAATACTTACTTGTCTTCATGGCATTCAAAATCTATTTGAGTTTTCTTGCTGACCGATCTCTCCATGTATGACCGGAGAGCCCGGAATATGGGATGATTCGAAATGATTGCGGAGTTCTCCAGAAAGCTCCAAAACTCAGTCCCGACCACAAAAGCAGCGAAGAAGTTGGCAAGGCTGAGACCTCCCAAGTTCGGGAGGACATGCACGTCAAGCATGTAGGCCATGCCAATACCTATAATGCTGAGCCCCAACTTCCAGCACGTGTCCCACATTTTCTCGCTTTTGAACACATATTTTTGATGGGCTCGTTTGTGGCGCTTGTAGTCAGCAATATTTCCAGTTATGAAGTCGACGATAATGGCAATACAGACACAGAGGATAAGGACCTGGACCGGAGCTAAAAGCCCCCAAAACCCTACAATGCTCCCGCATATCCATTTTCCCGCTCTCATGACTTCCTCCTCCATATCTGTTAAACTTATAATTTATTACGTCCTATAATCATTTTACGAGACGGGGACTCCTTGTATTCAGTACATGGAGTCAGTAACCGCAGAGCTTTAAGGTGATTTATAGCCTTCTCGAGGTAGGCTTCCCCGATGTTCCGTGCTTCGTTCGAGCTACGGATGATGATGTTGTCTTCTACTCGAGTGCTGAATTCGCCATCTTTGTACCTCACCCCGAAGGCAGTGGGGTTGATTGGATTGTTGACGATGAATCGGGAATACGCAATGTATGCAATGGCGATCTTGAGTCCTTCGCTTCGACCATCCCCGGAACAGACACCATCATAATACCCGCCTTCCATGGCGGCAGTGTACTGATCTTTTGTAATGGTTACGTCCCCGTATTGGAAAGGACCGGGGCCGGAAAAGTCTGTCTCGTCGAGCCATCTGTAGAGATTGGCTCCTATGGCATCCACCAGTCTGAGAGTCTCAGCCTCCCGGATATATGGCTCCAGTCTGGCCGGATCGTTGATGTTCTCGGCTATCGGCCGAACATTCCGAAGGTCGTTAGAGTTGAGTATCATCGGGCATGAGTTTTATAATCTCCTCGTCGTAAAGCCCATAAATGAGCTTGAGCATGTTTCTCTTCTGAACAGTGGAGAGCATCTGGTCCCGGATAATCTCCAGTACCTGAGTCATGTTGTCCTTGCCAATTCTGTCTGCTATAGACTCGCCGGCATTGTAAGTGAGAGACTGAATAGCGAAGTCGGGATTTTCCAAAGGAGCCCACCAGTACTCAAAGATCGATACGAAAGTCTCCTCCAGCTGCTGACGCTCCCTGACTGTAACAGAGTTGTAGTACTTGTAGGCATTGGTCATGAGATCAGCCCCAAAGTTAGCCCCCACGTCAACAGCTCGAAGAATGGGAGGCTGCTTGAAGGCTTGACCAATGTTTTCCGGGATGACTCTCTGCGTTACTTCGAATGCTTTGTCATAGTTCTCCCCGGAGAACCTTATGAACTGAGGCACCTCATCTTTGGACTTACACTGAATGTACCACAGTTGAGAAGTGTTCTCGTCTCCTTGAAACTTGTTGAGCTCTTTCTGGGTCTCATTGACTTGGGACTGATCTTGAGTCTCGTCCTTGATGTCTACCAAGATCCCAGCTGACAAGAAGTTGGAGCATGCGTTTCTACCGGCTACATTGGCAAGTGCTTCCTCAGTTCTCATGTCCGTCATCTCAGCGATGAAGATGGGGACCGGGTAAGAGGGACTGCCTTCGGAGTCTCCGGAGAAGTAGAGTATCTGGCCATTGTAGTTGTCCCATCCGCCAGCTTCTTCTACCTGGTTCAGGATAACCTCCGGGTCCGGGTTGAAGAGGTGAAACCACTCAATGTCGGACGGGGACCACCGGGATCTCGTCTTGTCTCGGTGACCCCAGTCAGGATGATATGCCGTCCGGCCAATGAATCCATCGTCGTCTGCCTTCGCAAGTCTGAGAGACTCGAACGGAATGTGGTGAATCGAGCTGACGCGGAAGTTCATATTGTAGTTAACATGGATGGCGAACCCATGCCATAACGTGAAGTCTTTGCAGACCATGCGGAGGATCTTATCGAGCTTCTCCCCTTCTTTGTTGACCCGTAATTTGTAGATGCCGGGATCTTTGAATCCGTGACCGTATACGAAGTCATTGTATATGCTCAAGCAGGCATTGCCGGTCTTTGAAGCCTGAACAATCTCGCTGACTGTCTGGGGAAAGTCGTTGGTATCTCCGTATGTTTGGATGCCATATTGTCTCCAGTCCCGGGATTCGAACTGAGGAGCTGATTTAATCTGTGCAACTTTCATACTGGCGTAATTTTAATAGTAGGAGGGACGGGAAGCGACCCCGTCCTATTACCAGTCCTATTTGGACCCTCCTTTTTTGGCCCCCTTCTTGGGAGCCTCCGAAACGGGATTGACTACCCGGTTGTAAGCCTCTTCGATCTCCCCGGCAGACATTTGCGAGTCTGCATAGGCTTCTTTGATGGCTTCCAGATCCATCCCGGCGTCGATGAACTCCTTCACCTCGGTGTCGATGTCGGCGGGCTTCTCCTCGGTCTTCTCCTCGGTCTTCTCCTCGGTCTTCTCCTCGGTCTTCTCCTCGGCGGATGCCGAGTCGAGAATGGCATGGATTGCCTCCATAGCTTTGGAGTACTCCTCGAGCTTGGCGTTCAGCTCGGTCTGTTTCTTGTTCAGCTCTTCGAGTTCTGCTTTGACAGAATCGATCTGCTTGCTCAGAACCTGAGCCTGACGCTTCTTGATCTCCACGTCTTTGTCCGGCATCTCCTTGCCGTAGCGAGACATGAATTTCTCCAGTCGGTCGTTCAGGTCTTCGGGAACTCGGGTGAAGTACGAGAGTGCATCCTTGTTGAATGCGATGTGGTATAAGCAAAGATCCTCCGTGATGTTCCTCGGGGTGAGGATCTTGCTGAACTCTTTGTTGATCGGGTCGTGGAGCAGAGTACCTGCTCGGAGTTCGTAATCGGGGTGTGCTACGTTTTTCATTTGTTGTTCTGTTATTCGTCTTAATGCTAAGTCGGCTTCGATCAGGCAGAAGCCGCATCGGGAAACTGACTTATTCAAAAAGTACCGAGAAAGTTCATCTACTTCCCGGTGGAGAGCGGGGTTCTTTTCCAACTCCAAGGTATGAGCCCTGTAGGCTTCGCCTCTCAGGGACCCATACTTGGATTGGTAAGCTCTCAGTCTTTCGAGCATGTCAGCCATGAGTGTTACCCTTTCGGGGCACCTACATAGGTGTCCAGAATGATGACATACTCCCCGTCGACGTACGTCTTCTGAATTTTTGCGTCGTCAACCTTGTCACCCCACTGAGTCGCTGTCTGGGCGGGTCCTGCGTTGTTGGTGTAGTACAGTTTGGGCGAATTAGCTGCGGCTCCTAAGTTGTCGGTGAAGATGTAGTTTGCCGGAAGTCCCGATCCCGGGAATGCAACAGCCGGATTCGGAGACGCAGGAGCTGCGGGCATGTTCACTTTGGCGAATGACTGACAGTTGTCTCGAGTCAATGTGATGGGAACCCTGTTTCCTACGAGCTCCTCAGTGGCATTCAAGAACTGTATCAGACCCTTTACCGTACACCCCGTTCCGCCTCCGGCAAGGAGTCCCTCGACCATGAGGTCTGTGGTCTTCTCATCCGTGTTGAAGAGGCTCATCGGGAGCGAACCTTCCTGAGCGATGGTACCGTTGGCCAGAGTTACCTGGTAAGCGACGCCGTCGGTCATTTCGGTAGTGACAGTGATTTCGGTGAGCTCCAGCCCCGAGTCCCAGCCATACACCTCGTACTTGGTGTCCCCGTTGTCGCCGGTATCGTTGTTCTCAACGATAGCGATGACGCGGGCATTGGTCAGACCGTTAACGAACTTCTTGGCTGCTTCCGACTTCTTGAAGATCCGGACAACCACGTTGTGTTGGTGAGTCTTGAGGTACGTGCCAGCATTGATGGTGTCCGAGCCAACTGTTGCGTTGGGCAGCGAGTCGACTTCATAACCAGTGGCACCGGCCTTGAGGATGAGCGAAGAGATAACGTTGTCAGTTACAACAGACTTCGATTTGTCGACGTCCGAGTAGCTGAGGAGAATCACCCTGGCGGTGGTGCCGGCGATTGCCGGCTTACCACACACCTGGTTGGTGAATCCTGTTTTGATTTTAGAACAATCAAGTCCTGCCATTTTCTTAGATTTTTGAGGATTAGATACCTACCGAGAACAGATCCGGGTTAGTGAGCTTGGCATCCGCCCGACCCATGAGTTCTACGTAGACTACGCGGTCTTTGTACTCGTACCAGATCCGCATCTTCTCGAAGCTGTCGATTGCATCAACACCTATGCCGAGCACGCTCTTCGAGGTGAAGAGAATTCGATGGGGGTTATTGAGCTTCTTGCCAGTGTCTTCCGACGTAGCGATGATCTTGTCCCAGATGGGCATTGCGATGACCGGGATGCCGTTGAAGCTGAGAGCCTCCATGCCATTCAGCAGAGCTAAGCGAGCCGACTCGAGGCAGCAAGCGTCCATAAGAGACTGCTGATAGGCATCGTAGACAGACTGGGTAACGAGGATAAATTTGTCAGACTGCTGACGGAGCAGAAGCGGGGCACTGAACACGACCGACTGAATGTATTCCTTGGCCTTGTCCGGAGTAAGCTTCTGAGCTGCGTAAGATGCCCCGGCATTTTCCGTAATTGTTGCTCCGCGCTGGGATGGATTGGCTGTAACCTGCGTGGTAATCTGTTTCCAGAAACCGTTGATGATGGTGAAGAATTTCAGGTCGAGACCGTCCGTAATGATACCACTATTGGTAACATTCTTGGCGTCCTTGTCGTTGAACCAGAACAGGCGGTACCAGAAGTCCATGATGGAGCGCTCAAGAACCTCGATGACGATGTTCATGTAGTCCGTGTCCGTGAAGTCCGGAATGTCGACGCCGGTGCGGAGAGAGTAGATAGTTGCCGACTGCTGAAGGTCAGTGTAACACTGGGACAGGAGGATCTCCCAGGTGCCGGGTTCCCATTTCAGCTTGCGGGTGTTGATGTTCCACGGCTGAGGAGTCGGGTTACACCCGGTGTTGACCACGCCGACCATGCCACCCTCCCCGATGTAACCCACCTCGGTGTTAGTGACGATGTCGGGGAAAACTGTGTGAATGGAGTTGATGTCAGGACCCTGAATGGTGTCCTCCATAATCATCTCCGAGATTGCCTGAATGACCCGTCCACAAAAAGTGAACTTGTCCATGTCGAGGAATCCGCCGTTTTTAACTGCCATAGTTCTTAAAGTTTTTGAGTTTGACTACTTGAGGATCTTTTTGGCAGCGTTGACCTTCCGGAGCTTTTCGCGAGCTTCGTTTTTCAGGTCAGCTGCCGAGGGTTCGGGCTTCTTGCCTCCGGGCAGAACCGTCTTGCGATTCTTCGGGCGGTAGTTGCTACCACGGAGGTTGCGGAGTTCATTCTCCTGCTCCTCGATGAGGTTCGTTGCCTCGTCGAGCATCGCCTCCAGTGCTGCAACGCGGTCCTCGAGAGACTCGGTCTCTTCCATCTCGATTTTGGTAACGATGTTGTCCTCGACGGTAACTACCCGACCGTCCTCCAGGACGACAGTGCCCGACGTCTCGCCGTTGGCGAGAGTTGCCTCTACACCTTCGGCCAGATTGTCCTCTTCACCTACGGTCTGGAGAACGACCTGACCCTCAGCATCCAGATAGTCAAAATTGGCGGGAGCGCCTTTCTTGCCATTCCGGAATGCCTTGACCTTGCTCATGAACTTCTCATAAGCGCTTTTCTCGTTTTTTGCCATAGCATTAAAAATTTGGTTTGTGTTGTATGAATTGATTTTGGAAATGAATCCCAAGTCAAGAAGGGATTTGGCATCATGGATTCGCTCCTCATGCATGACATTGCGGAGCCGTTCCCGGTCTTGACCTGTCCTCTCGACGTACACGTCGAGAATAGCCTCCTCCTCCAATGCCAACTCCTCGGCAATGCTGCGAGCGTCGTCTGAAGTGAGCCAATCCCCTACAGGCATGTATACCCGGTGGATGAGTGCCCGGCAATTCCTGTTTGCCGACCGGTTCTCTGCCGGAGCTGCCAACAGGATGCACACTGCCATCGAGTGGCATCCCCCGACAATATTTGTATATATCGTCCTCCCGCTCATGCGAAGGAGGTCGTAAATCTTGAAGCCCTCCTCAACAGAGCCACCGTCACAGTCGATGTTGATGCACACCTCCTGTTCGTCGGGGTGTTCATCAAGTACCCGGCGGAAGGTCTCCACGGAACAGATCTCTGAGGTACCTCCCCAGAGCTCCATCATAACCCGATTCTCCTCGGAGTCAATTGCGCCTTTTAAGTTGATGAATATCATGTGCCAAATTATTTCGATACAAATATAATTATTCCTAATAGATATTGAAATACTATTTGTGCTGGACTATTTAAAAATTAGCCCGGTCCTGAATCTGCACGTAGTTAGCATCTTCCCTCCGGATGTCTTCGATCGTAGCAATCACTCTCACCTGGCCAAATGCTTTTTGAATTGCCCTCTCCATATCAAGCCGATTCATGGGCTCCGATGCCTCAGCGAATGATCGGATAGCATATCCCCCGTCCGACCCAACTTTAGTGAACGGTACTCCGCCACCGAGTTCGTTTATGGCTGACAGGAGAGGAAGGAACATACGGCTCGACTTCTTGTTAATGATGGTCTCTCCTCCTTCGGCCTCAATGTGCACTCCTCCAGCGGCATGACTGGGTCCCTCAATGTATTTACCTCTTGCGGCTTTCGGCAGAGGAGCTGCCCAAAGAGCTGCCATCTGAACTGCTCCCAAAGCCGCAGCTGCTGCAATGAACGGTATAGCCATAGGGAATCCCATTTTAGCGGATGCCATGATGGAGATGGCAGTATTGATGCCAATCTCAAAGGAGCCCATTGCCCTCTCTCGGATAGCTTGCTCCCGTTCGATTTTGGCCAGTTCCTTCTCCTTCTGTTTCTCCATCTTGATTTTCTTCTCGTTGTACTGGGCTTCTGTGATTTGGCCATTAGCGTACATATTTGCCAAAGCCTGTTCCTCCCGGCTGTACTGTTCCTCTACCTCCTGAGCCCGACGCTCCCCGAGAGCACTGGCCAAGTCGTTGAAAGCAGTGGCGAAGCCGGAGGCCATTTCTGCATACTCCTGGAGCTTCTCGATCCTCTCCTCCCACAGAGCTTCCTCGTTCTCGGCCATCTCGAGTTGGATCTGAGCAATGGCGTCCTCGTTTCCTTGAGCTGCTGCCAACTCGGCCTCCAGATACCTTTTTCGGATCTCATACTTGGACTTGTGATTTAACTCGGCTTGAGTGAGCTCCTTGTCGAGGTCCATTTGCTGGAGACGAAGATTGTTGGCTCGGAGCTGGGCCTCCTGCTCATAGGTTTTCCCCCCGGCAGCTTTCCTGGCTTCGATTTGTTTCTGGAGCATCTCATTCTCGAGCTCCAGCTTCTTTCTCTCGTTGTCCGCTGCCTTTGAGAGATCTTCGGCATACTGTTCGTTGAGAACTTGGTTGAACCGGTCAAGTTGCTGTTTGGTAGCGTCCTCGCGGATCTTTTTGATTTCATCCTGGAGGTTCTGCTGAATCTGTTTCTCGAGCTCGGCTCTGTTGACCAAGAACTGCTCGTAAGCTGCATACTCCTTCTGGTATTCCTCCTCGCTCATACCCCTCACGAATTGGGGAGGCTGAATGTTGGCCAGCTCCTTCATGGCATCCTGGTACTTCTGAGTCACCTGAGCAATCTGCATATCGACTGTGCCTCCGGAAGCTACAGCCAATATGTTTGCTCTCACCCCCGCAAGGTAGTCATTGAGCTGTTTGGCTTGGTTCTCGTAGAACTGCTTGTCAGACCGAGCCATGGCATTCAGAGCCGTCTGATACTCCTTGTTAGTGATTTTGCCGTGAGCTTTTTGAAGAGCGAGACGCTCCCGGGCTCCATCCTGAGCTGCCTTGTAGAGTTTCCTTTCATACTCCATCCGGATGGCGATGCTCGTAGACTGGAATGTTGTTTGAAACCTGAGATCGTCTTCCCGGATTTTCTGCATGGCTTCCGAATTCTTCAAAGCAACCTCCAGAGCCTTATCGGCAATGGACTGCTGAGCCTCCCGATTGGCTATTGCAGTCTCGAGAGCCAAATTGGCAACTGCAGCTCCTTCATTCTCGATTGTCCGGAACAGTTCTTGGTATCGACCTTTCAAGTCGTCGAGTTCCTTTTTGGCCTCCTTGTATTTGTTCAAGCTTCCTGACCACGTGTTGAGCTCCTCCTCCTTGGCTGCAATCACCTTCTTCAAGGAGTCGAACTCATCCATTGCAGCCATCTGTCTTTGACGAGCTGCACTCATCTCAATCTCGCGCAGTTTGTTGGCTGTTTTGAGCTGAGCTTCGGCAATCTGTTCCGAAGTGGCATGATTGGCTTTGAGATTTTCTATTTCTCGCTTGCCCCGGATCTCCTCGGCTTTGGACAGAGTGTTCCGCTTGGTCTCGATCTGGTCCAGTACGTATGTGGAGGCTTCGGCAGCTCGATTGTATGCCTCCATTGCCCGAGTTGCTCTCTCCTGAGCTTCCGTATTACTGTTAAATGCGTTCGTAAGAGCAACCACTCCAGCCACCAATCCGCCCACTGCCGCTGCCACTAACACAACAGGATTGGCAGCCAAAGCCGCGTTCCAAAGCCAGGTAGCAGCTGCTGCTGCTTTGGTGAGTATATTGCCAGCTCCCTGAACGGCATTCTTAGCAGCTATAGCTTTTGTCTCGGCGAGAGTCTGGTTGATGCCAACCAGCTGAACCAAGTTGGATGCAGCACGATACGTGGCTTCGGTCTTGGAGAGAGCTGCCTGGAGAGAAGACAAGGAGGAGAGAGCCGTGATGATGGTTATCATCTTCGTCATGGTAGCATTGAGCTCCTCGTTCTCGCTCCCCAGTACCTGAGTGGCTGTGGTCCATAAACCGTAGACGGAAGTGATTGCCGAAGTTGCATCCGTAACAGCTACCAGTGTGTCGATTCCTCGTCCAGTCTGGTCGATGGCTGTATTGACCGTGTCCTCTGCCGCCTTGAGCTCACCAGCTCGCTTGACCATCTCCTTGAAGGATGCTGAACTCGTATCCCCGGCTTGAGCCATCCGGATCAGAGTGTCTGTCAAGTCGTTGAGCTCCTGTTTCAGGTTATCCGTTGCCTTCTCGTAGTTACCAACGGATCGGCGGTAGTCCCCGAGTGCCTCCTCCTGAGCTTTGAGCTCCTCAGTGGTCTCTGCAATACGCTTTCCGAGCTCGGCTTTACGAGCTGCGTCCTGCATCGAATTGCCCAACTCTGCAAACTCGGCATTGTCCAAAGCCAACTGAGTTCTGAGCTTGTTCAGACTGGCCTCCTGTTGGTTTTGGAGCTTGATGTTATTCTGGATTTGCTTCTGGTACTTATTCGCCTCGCTGTTGATTGCCTTGATCTGGTTGTCAAGTGCGTAGTATTCTTGGGCATTCTCCTCGGTCACTTTGCCCAGAGCCTTCTGTTGATCCCTCAGCTCCTGGGACCGGAGTTTCAATTCGGCTAACGTCTTGAGGGCATCCTCAGCTGTTACCCGGACATTGTAGATTGTACTTTTCTGTTCTTCGGCCATATCACATTCGTATTAGGTCCACTTTGGTTATCTTCCCAGCTTGGAAGTTGTTTATCTTTGAGACGTAGAACCAGAACCCATGCTCTTCCAGCCATATCGGGTTGAACAGGTCCAGACTTTGGATGTCAAGCGAGTCCAGAAGGATCTGGGTCTGTAGGATCTTTGGTCTTTTGAGTATATTGTTGATGAGCTTGTCGTAGTACTTAGGAACGTAGTAATTCAAATTTTTGAAATATGCCGTGTATAGCCGTACTCGGGTAAGGGTGTAGCCTACACTCACCTGGGGCCACATATAGTCAGACTTATTGATGTGGACTACCATCGGTTTACTGAGAGCATTATACTCCCAAGTCGTCTCAGTCATTTCCCCGTTCTCCATCCGTCCTCTATTGATAGTCCAAATCGGGTAGTTAGCAAGTGTATGAATCTTATTTGTAGTGTCCCAGTCATAGAGGTCTTGATTAAGTCCGGCTAAGAACCCAATTTGGAACAGGAGTTTTGTGGGCTGGAGGTTGACGTCCGGGATGCTGAACTTGTACGAGTCCGTAACATTGTTGTCCTTGTTGTCCTCCAGCTTTATCTCGTTGGACTGGGCATAGCTGGATAACTGGAAGGTAAGTTTTGTGTCCTTTCCTTTTATCAGCTTGTCAGACCAATTTTTTCCGGACGAACTTCGTCTATTGTAGAGCTCCCGAACTGAGTATGCTCTTGCTACTTTAGTGGCGGGATTCACGTCGATGGTCAGCCCGAACAGCTGGAAGAAAGCTTTGACTATGTCTCCCAAGCTCTTGAACCCAGTCGAGGCCAGGAGGTCATAGGTTAGCCCGGGCTGGGGCTTATCCCCCGGCGAAGTTTCCGGCACGGGAGGAGCAGTAATGCTGACCGGGAATCTCATGTCATACTGATTGGCAGAGGGATTGACTGTGGTGAGAGATCCGGACACCAGGATGTGCTCTCCTGCCTCCATCGGGATGTCGACCGAAGCGCTGCCGGAAGATCCGGACGACCAGGATCTGGTCAACACTATAGCACTGGTCCCGTCGTTCTTGTAATGGGTAACTTGGACTGCCACAGAACCATTCCGGATGGCAGAAATATTGGACCATGAGAAACTGAACGTGATGGTCGTGTCCCACAAAGTCATCCAGCTGAATGTTCCGGATACGGTGCCCATCATCAAGCGTCCAGCGACCGGGTCACTGAGAGTTACTCCGGGGTATCCTTGCCATATCACCCCTACTATAGTGCCAATCGGGGGATCCTGAATCCAGCCAGTTCCGGATGCTTTCGGAGCATTGGGGTTGTCTGCCAAAACGGGGTAGGTGCAAGGCAAAAACATTTCGGCTCGGTCGACGGGGTCCACGTCGGTCTCGAGACTGTAGCCTGCTCGATCGAAGATCCATGTCACCAAGTCATACCAGTTGAGGTGGGGGTAGAACTTGTCCAACTCCCTGACTTGCCTGATTGCCTCCATGGAGACAGGGGGGATGTTCGGGTTCTTCTGGAGAGTTGCATATAGCCAAAAGTACAGGACTTTAGATTCCTCGGAGCCGGAGAGGTATCGCTCGGCCTGTCCCATTGTGTCCGTGTACCACTTGAGGAGGAACATGCCAGTCCCGGGATCCTTCGCGTCAGTGTTGTTGAGGGTGTCGAACAAGTCAGCGGTTGCTCCAAGAATCTGGATGCCGATTGACGTGTCCGACACGTCTACGATGTTCAGCACTGCTCCCGCCGGGGATATGAGTGCTCCCTCATAGAATAGCTGGCAAGGGAACTTCATGTATGGCACATACGACCCCGAGCCAATTACAAAACTGAACTGGAATGCTTGCTCATTGTGAGTCGTCCTGGGCAGACTGATACGCTGGGAATATGAGGCATTACGGTCTTTCAGCTCAGCCAGGTTGTTGATCTGGTAGTTCATCGCAGGAGCATCAAGCGGGAGGTCCAGTGACCAGACCTCGCCGTCAATGCCTTTCATGAGTAGTTCGTAGTTCATATTACCACTGAGTTTGTTCGTCAATAAGCTGGAACTCGTAGCTAACAGTGTTCCGGGGAGTCTTGGTGTCCCAAGTTAAGTCCGTGTCATCTACGAGGACTCGTTGCCATAACCCAACTGAGTAGTTATACCTTTGAACAAGAGGTGAGAGAGCAACTCCTTTGAGCAAGTTGAAGTCGTTCTCATCAAGCTGTTCTGCTCCGGCTTGGACTATGTTTTTAAACTCCGGAGCTAACTCGCCTCTCGTCTGTGAGGCATAGGAGTCTCTGGAATTCGCTAATACGTATTGGTCTCCCCGGTCAACCTCCTGCGTATACTTCTTGTGTTGCTCAAACATGTAAGTGTCCCATCCGCCTTTCTGGTTTATCCAGCGAATGTAGAATGGGTTGCAAGGAACTTCTGCATCAACGTAGTATATGTGCCATCTGTCAGAGTTAATGGGCAAATTGCGATTCCGGACAATGACGTAGTCAGCACCATCTGCCATCTCCTCGTCGAACTCGAGGACAAACGGAATGTTGATTCTGGGGGAGATCTCCATTGTTTTGAAAGCTGTAGTCCTCGTGTACATAACATTCACTTCCATGGCTGACTGCGAGTTGAGTGCTTGAGAACCTTTCGCAAAAACGGTTAAGAAGTTCGGGTACCCAAAATATTTCTTAACGTATATCCGTCTCTCACTGTCCGGAGTTCTGTCAGTCAATACGAGTCCTACGTTTGACTGAGAGAGGTTAACGTTGAAACCTCGGGGTCGTACTCCCCGGGAGGCATAACGAACATTGAAGTCCTGTTCCCCAATGCCTCTGTAGGCGTATGCCGATATGAGGTTGTAGTCAATGCCAAAACTTATGTTTGTATTAATGTACGGGAATGTTCTGGGACGATCCCGGAACCCAGCTTTAGCTAAAAAGCTGAGATCGTATTTCTTCTTCGGCCCGAATCCCGAGTCTCTGTAGATGCCGATGCTTTCAGTTAGTGAGTTTGCTGCTTTCACTGGACTGGGGCTATAGCCGATAAAGTTCTTCCCGTAGGCCAAAGACATGTTGTTCAGTGTTACCTTCATCCCAGATGTTGATCCTGACTCCCCGGCATATATTCTCAGTACCGTGTTGGGGTATCTCACATTTTCAGTATTAGGGATTTGGACAAGCCATGTCATAGAAGAGCCAATCGCAAGATTGGCCGTAGCAACCCTGACCACCCCATGTCCTTCTGCGTTTCCTTGGTATAACGCGACCGTCAGGGGAGCTTCTACGTTTGCTGTGCCAAGGCCAACCCGAAAAGCATACCATTCCCCGGGTACCATCCTACGAGGTATTGCAAACTCTCTGAACCATTCTTCATCGCCGCCATTACTATTGTCAAACACCTCGTATTGATTGTTGTCAATGATGTTAAGCGAGATCATGTTGGCCTCATCGAAGTTCTGAGTCTCGATCTCAATCCCGGGTGTTGAGTTGTCGGTCTCAACTGGTATTTGCGAATATGCTGAGTAGAAGGAATCGTCAGCCGGTTGTTTGGTAATTGCCATATCGCGTTATATTATATATCCGTGGTCCATATTGTTGTCAGGTACGAAAGCCTCTTCTATGAGAACCTCCATTGCCCGGTCTAAGTGCTGAGCCAGGTACTTCTCGAAGTTGTCAGCGGGAGTGTCGACCAAGTCAACGTAAATGTGATTTCGGTAAAGCTCTGAGCCCTCTCGCTTTATCTTCCATGCAGTGGCATTCCCGAATCGGACCAGGTCTTTCGGGTCCGAGAAGGTGATTCCTTTGAGCTTTGCCCACTCCATGATGATCTGTCCCAAGTTGGCGGGGATCTTTCCAGGGCCTCGGCCTCGTATGAGAGTGTAGAAGTAGTTTGGAGCTTCGATCGTTCCCCAAACTGTTTCACCTTCTCGTCCCGTCTGCACTGTTATCTGAGCATAGGTTCTGCCTGAAGCTTCCTGCCCGGCGTCCTGTGATGCCCGGATGATCTCGTCCCGCATCTGAGTGAGTCCCTCAGCCAATATCTGTTCCAGCTCTACCGCCATTTGTTTCGGGGTTTGCGAGCATTGGCTTTCTGTTGAGCCTTCCGCTCCAGTTCCTTGTTCAGTCGCTCACGGAAGAGGTGGCTCTGCAAGTTGGTGAAAAGGAGGTTGTACACCTTTCCGTATTTCCATTCCAGAATCTCATCCGGGTCCTTAGAGTAGTCCTTGGCCAGTGCAGTGATGGTGGCCATCTCGCCAACCACCATGGAGAATTGGGCAATGCCGGCTGCCTTTTCCTCAGCACTGGGCTCGTACTTGAGCTCAGCCTGTTCTCGTTCAATCCAGTACTTAATCCCCCGGAGAACCTCGTACCAATACTCGACAATTTCTGAGGTGTTCCTCAGGCTCCATTTGACACCAAGACATTGCATGCCTTCTTTCATCTTGTCTATGTCGGTCATCTCCTTGTCAGTGATAATCCGGCCAAGCTCTATGCGTTGGCCGAACGTCATCTGACCGCCTTGTATGTCGATTCGCTGTATCATCCTCTTTTGATGTAGCAATGTTTGAAACTCCACTCCGTGTCAGGATGGTCGTTCATCCGGATCTGGTCTACGAGGTAGTCCTCTACGATATATCCCGGCACGTCGGGGAAACGGAATGTGGAGCATTGCCATCCTGTTTTGTCGCTCCAGATGACGTGGTCATCCATCACGCCATGACCGTTGTCGGAATGGGTGAGACATGTCAGAGACCGGTCATCGTCGCTAAACCAAGATCCTGCGATGAGCCATGCAGTGATGTCTGTTACTCCCTCCGTTGGGTACCCGGGGTCTCCGGCTTTCCATGTAGGCATGGGCAAGTCCTGACGGTCAAAGAATAGAGTGCATCCTCTCAAGTCGTATCGTCTTTTGATGACGTCAAGCAGTGGACTATAGTATCGATCCTTGTAGGCGTCCAAGCACCAGTCCTGTTTTAAGGTGAACTCCAGTCCGACACTTACTTCGTTGGCGTCGAACCTGGCAGACGGGTACAACACCCGAACGGTGTTCATGATGTCGGGATATTGCTTGACCAGTTGTGAGTTCTTGAGCAAGTAGAGGAAAGGCCGGACCATCTGCTCCTCGATTTGGTTCTTCAACTCCAGACGGCCGATGGTGGGAGAATTCTTGCTGAACTTCGTATCGCCTTTGTAGGCATCGTTGGCCATCGGCTCGAACTTGCAGAAATAGACCTGCATGATGGTACGCTGAGTGGGATAGCCCCGATATGGCGTATCGTAGTAGCCAGTGGTGGGCTCCTCAACATAGACAAAGTCGGACGACGTCTGATTGCCGTCCGAGTCTGTCACGAACCTCTCCATCGTATCCACTTTGACGTTCAGCATTCGAGCCTGGTCACACTCAAAGACGGCCAGAGGATTGACCATCTTGACCATGTTGCGGATGAGGGTTATGATGTCCAGTATCATCGTTTTGCGGGAATTATGATTTTGGCGGACTTCATGCCAGTCGCCTTCGGCTTGATCTCGAATATCATTCGCATGATGAGCATGTCCAGGAAGTCTGGTGACCTGCCGAGGAGCTGCTTCATGGTGTCCTTAGAGATGAGCTCTCGCTTCTGCTCAGCGGAGTTCGTGTTCTTGGACTTGAGGACCGTCATCTCCTGCTTGATCTTCTCCTGGACCTCGGGAGAGCAGATTATGTGGATCTGACGTTTGTTGATGAGTTCTGCCAGCTTGAATGCGCACTCCGACTTGATGTTGTTGTACGTCTTGGAGTCAATGGCTGATTGTCCCCCATGGAATTCCCGAATGCCTTTCAGATAGCTCTCCAAGTAGAACCCAAGTCCGTCAGCGTCCGAGACGATACTGGACCGGGGGACTTTCAGACCGGTGGCCAATTTGGCGATCTTCTCCTCCATCTCCTTGCCTTCCGAGAAGCCTTTGGCGACGGGGATCCGACAGACCATGCCATCCCAGGTTCCAACCACCCAACTGTCTCGTCCTTTTCCAGCAAGGTCAGTGCTAATGAACCGATTGCCCGTCGGGAGTACGAACTCATTGCTGAACATGTCGCACACTGCATCATAGTCGACCAGCCAATTCGGGTCATCGTCATACTCCCAGTTGCCAAAGACCAATCGCTCGACCTGCGATTGAGTCAGGTTCTGGAGAAGCCCTTCAATGTATCTGTCCGGGAGAGTCTTGTTGTCCTGGGGCAGAGCTTTAACAAACCGACGCCAAGGAGGCAACTTGTTCTCTTTCCACGGCTTGTAGTAGTCCGTGTAGAGGAAATTGTTGGACGGGTTGCAGGTGATGAGAAGTTTGGGAGCCAGCTTGTAGACGTCGTTCTTCCATCGACCGATGGAAGCCTGGAGGTTGGTCTTCGCCTCGCGGATAAACTCGCCACCCTCTTCGATCCACCCCCGAGTCATCTGCATGGACCCGAATCTCTCGTACATGGGATCGCTGGGGTTGTACTTGGCATCGATGAGATAGATGCGGCTTTTGTTGTACAACTCGAAAAAGTTGTATTGACCATTGAAGTGGTAGTAGTTCTCCGTGATGCCCCAATGGGCAAATACCTCGTAGAGGGAGGGAATAGTGTACCGGACTAAGTCAGCGGCCGTCTTACGCGCAATAAAATAAAAGGTCTCCGGGTAGGTGAGGGCATCGCCGGCTATCAAGGAACACCCGAGGTACGATTTGCCAGCACCTTTCGTGCCAGCATACAGAATGTCAGTGACCGAGTCATCAAGCCATAACCGAGCCACTTCCTTCTGCTTCTCGTTGCCTTTGGTGTCAAATTGAAGCCGGCGTCCCATTTTATTTTACCTCCATTCCGGTTATCTGTTCGAGAGTGATGCCTCCCGTCAGGTTGACATTGGTCTTGCGTCCTTGAAGTACCTGGATAAGGCTGGCAGCGTACTTACCAACCAGTGCTCCCTCAATCTGCTGGGAATTGATGGCGTCCTCGATGGTGCCACCAATTGCAGCTGCTACCGGGTCTCCCGTGAGCTCCTCGTACTCAACAGGATTGATGCCAGCAAACAGCCTAAATGATTCGATGGTCATCGGGCGGGAAATGTAGACGCTACAGTCTTCGCCATTCTTATTCTTGTGAGCCTGGGAGAAATAGTTATCCTGCATGAATTTGCAATACTCGACGAATGCAAAATAAAGCTCCTCCGCGTCGGTGGGCTTTACAAATTCCCCGGCGTCTCGCCTTTTCTGTCCCTCCTCCATATAGGCGAGCGGACTCATTTTATATGTGCTTCGTGCCATGCCTCAAATATAATCAAACCTTATACAAATTAAAAATTTATTTCTGCACAACAATCCCCGGAGCGTTTGGCCCCGGGGATCTTTAATTTATTCGCTTACGCGAATGAGGGTCACGCCAAACCACAGGAACTTGATCGAAATGCCATTCGGCCAAATCATGCCTTCGTGGACCGTGGCGATGGAAGGAGTCCAATTACAGTACTTGGTATTGACCTCCGAGTACAAAGCCCAGTTCTTCCCGAGCTGCTTAAAGTGTTTTGCTTTCATTCTTGAAAATTTTTAGTTTCGTATGCGCGAGTGCCGTCCAGTATTTGTGGGTCGAGAGAAGGCCCAACTTGGCACCAATTCTACTGGACCAATTCTACTGGACCAATTCTACTGGACCAATTTGGCACCAGTTCTACTGACTCTACCAGTTCTACTGATTCTACTCGCCTACGACTTCTTTTTGAATTTTTGAATCCGTCTCTCAGCTCTCTCCATCTGTTTGATGGATCTGTTCAACTTCCGTTTGGGGTTGATCCACCATTGGCGGATCCCGCCGAAAATCGCGAACAGGCCGATGATGGCCAACAGGTAAATTGCAATCATTTTCTACGCCTCCTTTCTAATTTGTTTTGTAGTTTGCGGACCTCAACCCAGTCCTCGTGCCGCATCCATTCCGGACGGGATAGCAGGGACAGCTGACCCCGTGCTATTCGCATGGTGATCTTTTTCAATTTGCGGGCGTAGCTCAGGACCTCCCGCTCCTCTTTTGAGTAGATCCCAAGCCATCGCCGGAACACTCCAAGTTTTCCAGTTGGGGGTAGCCCCAATTTCTCAGTTTTTTCCATAATAAACAATATTTGACCAGTAGTAAACAATAAAATTTCTTATTGTTTCTCACCTAAGTGATTGATATTCAATTGATTAGGTCCCCAATTCTCCTCCCGAGAAACAATGTAAACAATGTTTCTGTGCACTCTATTTTGTGATTTTTCATTTCCTAAATTGGTCATAATTTTCTTCATATTTCCTATTCAGGTTTTCCTCCTAAATTATTGTTTACATTGTTTACAAGGGCCTAAACCATTGATATTCAATCGATTATCGAGAAACAATGATTGTTTATTATTGTTTCTCATTGTTTACTGCTGTTTTAATTTAAGTGATTGATTATCAATAATTTGGGATTATTTCCATTGGAACAATAAACAATAAACAATAGGGGTCCCCCGGATTTTAGGGGAGGGGCTGTCGAGATTTTTGCCAATAAACAATGGAACAATGGTTTTATCAACTTTTGGGGCCGAGGGTCCCACTGATTTGTAAACAATGAAACAATGGTTTGACCAACTTTTTGGGCCGGGGCCATGGGAAAATTGTAAACAATGAAACAATAAAACCCTCAACTTTTGGGTCCGGGGCCCTATTCACCCGTGGACCCGAAGCCCCCCACTCCTCTCTCAGTCGATTGCGGGAAAAGCTCGGCCTCCGATTCGAGAACTTCCACCCCGACATAGACGATCGGCATCACCAAACCTTGAACCAGCTTCATCCCCGGCTTGAGGATGACGATCTCCTTGCCGACATTCATGACGTGCAGATGGATCTCTCCTTGATAGTCTTCGTCAACCACGCAGGCTCCGACCTGGAGCTGGTACTTGGTGGCAATGCCACTCTTGTTGAACATGATGAGGGCACACCCCCGGGGGATTTGAGCTTTGATACCGGACGGGATGTTGATACTTTCGCCCGGCCAGATCTGTCTGGCTTCGAAGTCTTCCGGGATGTAGAAGTCCAGCCCGGCGGACAGACCCGTTCCTCTGGTCGGGGTCTTTACGTTTCTTACTTTTACGATTTTCATTTCTTAAAATATTTTTCGAGACGAGCTCGGTGTGTTGTGCCTGATGAGAGTGATGCTCCTTCTATGAAATTATACCGAGTGTGAAGAGGCAGCTCCTGGAATGCCTTCTTGAACGGTTGACCATCCGATTCAAATATCTTGCCCGCGGGATTTCCGGGGGTGACGTCTTTCATTTTTCGAGACTTGATCCACCACAAAGCCTCTTCCCGACTTATGGAACGTATGGAAGGTCTAATGGACCCATTCCTGAGCGTCATTTTGAACCACTGAGCCTCCGTATTGGAGTCATCTTCCCTAAACCATACCCGGTAATATCCAATAGCTATTGCCATAAGTTGTAGAATATTTCGTGACACTTCTTGCGGTACGCCATCGGATCCTGCCGTATACTTTGGCACTTGAGAGGCTCTTTGGGTCGGTCGAGGATCTCCTTTGGCAGAACGTCGCTGAAAGCATCTTTGAGAATGCGCTTGTGAGTTCTGTCCTCCCGGGGCAAACGGAGAGCGAACCTGACAACGTCATGTCCCAGGAATGGGGACCGGAGTTCAACTGTGCTCCTCATGGAAGCCCGGTCAAGACGAGGCATGTGGTAGAACGGAAGCTCTTGGAACACGTCTGAGAGCTGGGAGTCGTAGTCATCGACTCGGCGATAACCCCCGAATAGTTCGTCAGCTCCATCCCCGGTCAGGATGACCTTCTCTCGTACCTTCTCCATGAGTCTGAACTGGGGGATCATGGAGCCCAAGTCGATGGGGGTTTCGTTGTAGCGGAGACACCTCTCCAGGCAATTATCATCTGGGATGGGGCCAAGGGAGGTGATAGAAACCCCTAAAAATTCGGACAATAGCATGCCAAATTTTGATTCATTATTCTCCACCATATAGAGATTAACCCCCAGACCCATTCGATGAAGAATAGAGGCAACTATGGACGAATCCAGTCCTCCAGAAACCAAAGCTCCGACCGGGACTTTAGAATACATTGCCCGGCGTTTTACGGACCTCTCGACCAAGCCCCGGAGGACTTCGGCGAACTCGGATTTTGCGAAATGACTCCGTTCCCCTATCTCCCATCTGTAGTAGTCCCTCCGGATAATTGTGGGCTTCACCTTCATGTCATCGAAGGAATAGACAGTATTCGGCATAATACGCTTGACGTTGTTCCATGGAGTTCTGTCATCCCAGTTGTACCCCCATTTGAAGACTTCCGACTGATAGTACCGGTCGAAGTCTCGGAAGTCCGACACCAACGGGGTTATCTCCGAGCAGATTTCCCCGAATTGGTTGTAGTAGAGTTGCTTCTTTCCGAGAGGGTCGGTGAAAGCAATAATTTGACCCTTCCGGTACCAGCATATTGCCCACATGCCATCCCAGTGATTGGCTTCACAGATGATGTCTTCGAGACACGAGGATCCAAACAGGTCGCGGAGGTACTCGACGTCGCTGTTATACTTCTGAGGGTAGTTGTAGATCTCCCCGACGTAAAGGAGCCATCCGTTGTCTCCTGCCAGTCTTATGGGCTGAGCCAGGTCATCCCCTGGCTCAGTCTGAATGGGCAAACGGACATGACCGAGAAACCATCCCCCCTGAGCAATCTGAACAGTTTCAGTCCCCCGATGTTGTATCTTGTAGACAGTGTTGATCCTTCTTGATATACTTATTCCACACATATCACTTGAGTTTGTTTTTGAGAGCGTCTATGAGACAGACGATCCCTATTCCGATTATTACTGCTATTGCCAGCCCAATGATGATGGGCTCCTCATTTCCCCCTGCCATGTCTTTTGCGCTTTATGTCCTTTCTGACTTCATCGACCGCAACCAAGAATGTTATATAGAATACAGCTGCTCCAGCCAAAGAGGTCAAGGCTACCCCGATCAATACTTTAACTTCTACGGGCATCTTTCTTCGAATTTTTGAGGATCTGTTGTGCCTTCTTCTCGATCCAGTTAGTGTAGCACTGGCTCCCCATGTGGAGCCCAGTCAGGAGCTTCGAGCATCCCGGGCAGAACATGCAATCGTCATATTGCTGATGAGCTTTAGCTCTTGCTTCGTCGATAGTCATAGCTTAATAGATTACCCATTTGGAAAGATCTTCGTTGTATGCATGGAGGGACCCAGCGAAGTAATGCAGAGATCCCTTCTTGAGAGAGGGGTAGGTAGCTGCAAGGATGTTGAACACGTAGTCCATCATGGCCTCCGTCAACCAGATGTCAATTGCGAAGTGCTTGAAGAAGTCATTGCTCCGAATGTAATATATCACGTGGAGCCGATTGTTTCGGATGAGGAACTGGTAGCTGACGGAGCAAGGTACTCGGGTCAAAGCCCCGGCTGTTGCCCGGGTGTCCTCCGGCTCGAAGATCATGACCATTGCTCGTCTGGAGTGCGGGTCGTCCCGGAGAGTCATGATGACATTGTCCAACTGGTGTATTTCGGGTCCCTTGTGAAAAATGTGCAGACGCTCTGAATAGGTGTAGTCGAAGCGACCCTCCTGACGAGTCTTGCTCACCAGCTTCTGCCACAAGTCCCGGCGGATCTCCCAGCTCTTACCCGGATTGACCCCGTTTCGGTCAAGCCGGTCGGAGAGCTCTGCTCGGCAATACTTCTCGATGAGCTCGGCCTCGTCTTTGAACATGAAGTCGAGCATCTCACGTTTGCCGAGATACGGCTTCGAGATGACGAAGCTCACCCCGATGAGTTCCTTGGTGAACCGGTCGTCCCCGCTGAGTTCCTGGTTTTGGTAATGGTTGACCGGGACCGTAATGCCGGAAACCTTGAGCTCCCGATCCATCTCCCGGATCATTTCGAAACAGTCTTTGAATATTCTACCCATGTCAATATTTGGATTTAATGCGAAACAGATTTACTTGATACTTCAACGACCAGAGCTCTTTGACTCGAGTCTCTGAGAGGCCCAAATGCTCGAACATTATGACGAAGTAAGTCCATATCCACTTGAGCCGGTCCTCGAAAACTACCAAGTCAACCATGTACTGAGATTGTCTCCACTCTCTGTTCTTGAGACAGTTTGCTGTCATGCCGATGTTTCCGATTAGGGTAAGCAGATCTCCCGCAAAATCTTCGTCTTCCAGAACCTGTGCCCATTTAGGCAGCGTCCAGTCGAAAGTGGGAGTCATGCCATAAAGCTGGTAAAGCTCCAACATGAAGTTGAATGCGTCAATCAGCTCCTCATCAAAGTGCTCGCCATCGAGTTCCTCCTCGATAGCCTCCTTTGCCTCAGCGAGTTCCTCGACAATCTGCCAACAGAGTTTCTTGAATAGTTCTTGATCCTCCAAAGTGTTGATGTCAAAGTTCGCGATGCGCTCCTTGAAGTATGGCCTGTACATGAGCTGGAGCTCCCCCTGGAGGGCATAAATCTCTTCCCAGCTCTTAATGAATGGCTTAAAGTCTTGTGTATTCATGGCTTGATGTTTGAGAATGGATTGTACTGTTCCGGATCGTTTTTGTGGGAGTAGTATACAGCTATTCTGCGTCCCTCTTCTGTGAGAACATGTTTGATCTCATGCACCTCGATGGGACTGATCCGGATGAAGTCCACAGCCTCCGAAATGGTTGAGAAGTACGTAGGTACTACTCCCGGAGCTTTTAACGGCTTGGGTTCCTCGAGTTCGTTGTTGATGGCCCCGATTGTGGCTACCATGTCAAGGAGGTTGTCCTCCTTGTGTGCATTGGATTCACGTGCCATTTTCACTGCCACTTGGACCCAAGACACGTCAAGAGCGGTCAGAGGCTTACCGGTAATGACCGAGGCGATCTCTGCGGCCTTCTGGTTGCATTCCATGAATGGTCCGTATTGTCTCTCCTTCTCCTCCGACCGCTCATTGATGATTTGGTCAGCGTGTTTAAGTATGTTACTCATGATTTTTAGTATATAGGTTAGACCCCGGGGAGGGACTCGAACCCTCCTGTACCACTCCGGGGTGCCAAGTGGAGTGACGGCTCCACTTGGCGAGGAGTTCTGACTTACTCCTCAGCCGGTGCGTTCTCCGGCTCGTTCTGTTCTGCTTCGGGAGCTGCTTCGGGAGCTGCTTCGGGAGCTGCCTCGTCAGCCTTCTTCCGGCCGCGCTTCGGCTTCTCCTCGGGAACCGGTGCCATCTCGCCGAGCTCCAGGTCCTTCGAGTCGATGCCCTTGCCCCAGACGTGACCGTCGTTGGTCTTGATTCGGTACTGGATGAAGTTGTTGCGGGGGTCGAGACGAACTCCGATGATGATGCCGTCGGTCTGCTCCTTGGTCTTCGTGCAGATGAACTTGCAGAAGCGACCAATGTTGGTTTTGGCATTCTCGAGGTTAGCCTTTGCCTCCTCGGCCGATACCTCCTTTTTCAGCGGGCGGGGTTCCTTGGGCTCCTTCGGAGTCTTTGCCTTGCGAGCCTTCTTCGGCTTCTCCTCGGCGACCTCGTCGTTCTCCTTGATGTCGTTCTCGGCTTTGTACTCCTCGGTCTCAGTGGCGTTGTAGACAGCGCCCTCCTCTGCCGGATGTTCCTGAGATGCTCCTCTCGATGCGAGGATGGATTCGATGGCGTCAAGCTCGTCACCGGTCTTGACCTTGGCCAACTTTTGAAGAACTTTCGAGCTGTAGCTCTTGTACTTTTCGATAAACTTTTCCATAGTGTTTAGTTGTTAAGTGTAGTGTAAAAGTAAGAAAAAATGTCCAATTAAAAAAATTTTTCACCAGAAAAATTGAAATTATTTCAATCCAATTCGACTGTGATTATGTCCAATATGTTGGAGGTCCTCATGCTATTGACTGACAGTAGAGCCCTTCGGATCCCCAAGTCCCTCATTGCTCGCTTTGCTTGAGCAATGGCTCTGGCTTTGATTCTTCCGTCGGGGATAGCTGCTTCGTAGCTGTTGTAATCCTCGTCCATTAATTCGTAGTAATATCGTTTCATTGTCCTTTTGTTTGTAGTACAAATATACGAAAATTATTTTTATTACTACGATGTTTTGCGATATTTTTTCAGATATTTTTCGACCCTCGCTTTTACAGCTTCCATGAGAGCATCCTGTCCCCGAGTCTTCGCTTTCTGGGCTCTTATGACGTCCTGGTCCACTGTCTTCGAGCATACCAGTTTATTGACTATAACAACCTCCTTCTGTCCTTGTCTGTCAAGTCGAGCATTGAACTGCTGCTCCAGCTCAAGAGAATAGGTCTGCCCAAACCAGATGATGCGGTGTCCTCCGGCTTGGAGGTTGAGCCCATGACCCCCGGAAGCCGGGTGCATCAAAAGAACCTGGATTCTGCCGGCATTCCAGTCAACGATGTCCTTCTCCGTTTTGAGTTCCCGGGGCTTATACTTGGCGAGAGCCTTCATGAGTCGGTCCCTATCATGCTGGAAGGTCCAACCTATGAGGACCGACTGTCCCCCGGCGTCCTCAATGAGTTCCTTCGTGGCTTCGATCTTCAACGTGTGCACCTCGTGAGCCACTCTCTGTTCATCGTACACTGCTCCATTGGCAAACTGGAGGAGCTTAGTGGACAAAGCTGCTGCATTGACAGCTGGTATCTCTACAGCGTCCCCGAGCTGATCAATCATGCTGAGAACTTGTTCCTCCTCGAAAGAGTCATAAGCTTTTTGGATTTCTGGGGGCATCTGGATCTCTACTATGTTGTCGATTCGCTCGGGGAGATCGAGGTAGTCCTTAGCTTTCATGCTCATGCAGATGTCCCCTATCTTTGAATATATCCGCTCCTGATTCTCTTTGGATATGTCGTACGAATATACAATATGCCCGTTTCTACGTCCGGGCTTAAAGTAGTTGTCACGATAGTGGGATATGTATTTGCCCAAGCGCTCTCCCCGGTCCAGGAGGTACATTTGGGCCCAAAGGTCCATAAGACCGTTGGGTGCCGGGGTACCAGTCAAACCTACTACTCGGGAGAGTGAAGCCTGAACGTGCTTAAGAGCTTTGAATCGGATTGACTTGGGATTCTTGAAACTGCTGAGCTCGTCGATGACCACCATGTCGAATGGTAGGCAAGATCCCCCGTAGAGTCCGCATAGCCAAGCCACGTTGTCTCTCCCGATGGTGTATATGTCTGCCTTCTTGGCGAGAGCCTCACGACGTTGACGTTCTGTTCCGATGATGCGAGACACTTTAATGTGCTTCAAATGGTCCCATTTCTCGACCTCCTGTGTCCAGACTGATTCGGCTACTCTTTTGGGAGCTATGACTAATACTCGTCGGACCTCAACCTCTTTAAACATGAGCTCGTTGATGGCTGTCAAAGTAGACACGGTTTTACCCAATCCCATGTCCAGGAACAGAGCACAGTGCGTGTGGCTTATTATGTGGTCAACAGCTTGTAGCTGGTATTGATGGAGATCATTTTCGGTCATATTCCAATGCTAACATTTTACAACCCATGGTCGTGTCTATCACCTCGACTCGAAAGCCCATTGCTTTCAGTTTCTGGTGCATTAATGTCTGTATTTTTCTGGGCTTTTTGCCGAATGCTTTCAACTCAACGAAAACGACTTCGCCACCGGGGAACAGACAGAGCCGGTCGGGGAGGCCAGCATTGTGAATTGCGGGGAGTTTCAAACACCAGCCACCAACTCTCTCCACCTCAGTGACGAGCCGTTTCTCAATCGAGTTTTCGCACGTAGTATTTTTGCTTTCCATAAATGGGGAAATTTTTAGTAGACTTGCATGGCTCCCATTCGGGCATGCTCTTTAACAAGTCATTGATTTCTCGAGTCTTATACCGGTCCATGTCCTCCCTGTTCCGCCCAAGACATTCGCACCATATCTCAGCAACACACACGTAGTCTCGGGGGGTGGTCCCTTTGGGGTTTAACTCATCGGCCAGGAAGTCTCTTCTCTGGTATAGGTCCATTGAGTCCCAGTTGTCCGGGAGTTGACGTTCCAAGTACGCCTCAATGATGCCTTTCCGTTCATCCGACTCGCTGTGCGAGCTTTGCTCATTTTTGGCTATTTTTTCTGCTTCATGGCTCAAATAGAGTTTTTCCTTGGATTTGTACAGGACAACTGCCTCAGCCCATATCTGGTCTATCTCGTCGTCCAGTTCCATGAACACGTCTTTTTTGGCATTGTTGGGGACCACGTCCACTGGCATGAAGCGTCTGTTGCCAGTGGGATCTCTCAGGAATTCGCTGTCGTTGGTGGTGCCGAAAAAGACGCATTGCCGGGGATATATCTCAGAAGTTCTGGCATACGCTGGTCGGAATGAGTCTTCGGACTTAGATATGAAATGCTTCACTGACTCAACCTCCGCTTTGCGGAGACCGGAGAGCTCAGCTATTTCAATAAGCCATGCCCCCTGGATCTGCTCGAGAGCCTCCTTTCCTTGGACTGTCAGGAATGTATCGCTAAACCAGGATTTTCCCAATTTTTTGATGAACGTACTTTTGCCGGATCCTTGAGGTCCTACGAGCATAAGCACAAGGTCGAATTTGACCCCGGGGTTCATAACTCGGGCAACTGCTCCAACCAGCATCTTGCGGATGGCTTCACGGGAGTAGATATTGTCGTCAGCTCCCATGTAGTCAATTAGGAGTTTGTCTACCCGTTGGATCCCGTCCCATTTGAGGTCATTGAGGTAGTCCAGAATCGGGTGGAAGTGGTTGCGTTCAAATTCCAGAGCCATGGCATCGTCGATCTTTAGCGAGGACGTTATGCCATATACGCAACCCAAATAGTTCCTGACACCGGAATAGTCTACGTTCTTGACCGGCTCCGGCTTAACAACCCGACGCCACGGGAGATTCCCGAAAACGTACCTCTTCCCGTCAAAGTCGTTTTGTCTGAACAGTCTTTTGAACCGGGGATCGTTTGCAAATATGAGGTTGAGGTTGGCATCCGACGAGAGGTACGCTCCCCGAGTATCAACCTCCAGCTCCTTCATCCACTCGACGCTCTCAGCCTCCGGGTCAACCTCCTTTTCGACGACTTCTTCCTGAGTCCGATCATGCTCTGGATCGGCAAACTCGTACTTGGCACTGTTGATGTGGTCGTTGGCAATGGTTGTCTTAGTGTCGGGGTCATTGCGTACGAACTCCTCCATTGCTGACACACTTGGCAACTTCGACGAGGGATCCTTGACCTTGTCGTCAAGGTGGCCGAATTTGTGTATGCGGACCAAGTCAAACGCATTGCAAAGCTTGCCCCCGCATGGGTCAGTCCCGTGATGGGAATAAGCGAACTTGTCCTCATACACGATCAGACCAGCCGAGGCGCTGCCTTTTGTGTAAGTGTATCTGTCTTCCAATGCTGACGGGACATAGGTGTCGGAGAGGAAGGTCTCTATTGCTTCGGGTATGGAGTACGTCCTACAGAACGCTCCTATGAGCCCCCTCTTTATGGTTGGGTCCTCCTGCTTCTTAACGGCTCTGTCGACAGCTTCGAAACGGGACGAAGCTGTGGGCCAAAGTGATGAGTCCTTCCAATCGGCATAGGAGTTGAGGATCTCGTCAGCATCAATCCATGGACCGTCCTGAACCCTAAAGTAGTAGTCCATGTCCTTCGGCGTAGAAGGCCAGAACATGAGTCGGTTGGTCTCGAAAGTTGAATTGTCGAAAAGGTCTATGCCGATTATCCCGGCAATTTTTCGGCTTATGGCCACATACTCATCAGCCGTGACCTCTCTGCTCAGTGGCATTATTAGTCTGTACCTGGGAGACGCATCCGAGTGTTTGTGAGTCCCATGCAGAACAGCTGCATTGTCAAACTGGAGAGTAAAGTCATCCCAGAGGTCTTTGTGGGCAAAATCCAAGTCGAGGGTCATCA
>ERZ779888.824-NODE-824-length-33914-cov-6.737116_pt1 | contig 33914 bp, 27 predicted proteins | sample MGYA00511245_ERZ779888 | MGnify/ENA primary metagenome ERZ779888 (study PRJEB29588, sample SAMEA2155255) | human gut metagenome | biome: human gut; feature: human-associated habitat; material: faeces | place: Denmark | collected 2008/2010 ...
CGGTTGTCTCTACATTTGGCGAGCAGTAAAATAAAGCGAAGTGCGAATGCGCTCTCGGCTAAAAAATGCTCGGCAGCCCAATCAGGTTCTTCGCTGTCGCTATTCTAAAATGATAATTTGCTTGTCATAAGAACTTTGCACAGGGTGCAGAGTTCTTTTTTAATGAGTTTCTTTTGCTGAAAAGCATTGGCTATGGTAGTGAGCATGTAAACGATTATTTCCTGGTAGCCTTTTTCATCTGAGCATGCCCCGGCAATAAATGTCGCGCCTATCGCTCAGCAGAAAAACCAAGTGTCAGGGTAGAGGATATAACGCAGCTTAATAGCGCCGCACCTTGCAGTGGTCATTTTTTCACGAATTATGTGCGCAATGTGTTATTATCTGCACTCCTATCAATCGCCGTCTTGCTTTACTCTATAGATGGCAAAAGGAAAAACTGTTCAATATTAGATTAGCTCATTTTGAAGCGACAAAGGAGGCGTGAGAAAATGGTTGAAATGATTAGGGATACACTGCGAAAGAAAAGAGATTATGAAGCAGAAAGGCGTTTCTTGCGCGATCGTTTCAATGATCACAGATACCAGCCGACTGCCAAACAGAAAACTTGCTTAGCATATCTGGATGAGCAGTTGCTGCGAATTGATACATGGCTGACGCTTCTATCAGAAGATGAATCCTATGTCATACAGCGTCATCTGATAGATGGTGTGGATATCCCGAGGATTGTCGTAGAATATCGCGAACGCTGGGGCGAAGAATTTGCAAAGACCGAACGGACAATCAAGACGTACCAGCGTAGAGCACTTGAAAAGATACAACGTTTTGAAGAAAAGACATATACCTTGATGAAAGAGTAATACTACTCTCAATCTAAAAGATATTCAAATGTGTCAGAATATGTTATAATGGAAACGGTGATGAGAAATGAAGCGTTTTCAGATAACAGAAGCTGAGTACGAAGCGATTAAGGCAAAGGAATCGGCAACGAAAGACAAAAACATCAGCCGCCGTCTGCGTGTATTGATGCTGCGATATGAAGGAAAAAAAGTAGAAGAAATCGGGCAAATACTGCACTTGAATAAGGGAAGTATCGCGACGATGTGTCGCCGGTATCGGGAGCAAGGCTTGGAAGAGTATGCGTGCAACAAGTATCAATCCCATAGATGGCTTTTGAATTGGGAACGGGAAGAAGAAATCTTAAATCAATTCAATGATGGAACCGGTAAACAAGTTACTGCAAATGAAATCAAAACAGTTTTGGATGAAGCCTGTGGCAAAGATACTGGGCGCGTGTATGTCTACAATGTATTGAAAAGACATGGCTGGAGCAAAAAAATGCCCCGCTCAAGGCATCCGAAAGCAGCAGATGAAGAGGCTTGTGAAGCCTCAAAAAAATTAAATCCTGTGTGCTGGATGCCCAATCCCAAAACAAGACCAAAACTGTCCGACTGATGTTTGAAGATGAAGCTGGATTTGGACGAATTAATAAGCCTAAAAGATGCTGGTGTCCTAAAGGTCAGAGACCATCTGTGCCTTGTCATCACATACGGGAATACCGCTATGCGTTTGGAGCAGTAGAACCTCTGAGCGGAGAAAGTTTCTTTTTGACGATGCCGAATTGCGATACGGAATGTACCAATATATTTCTTGAAAAACTTTCAGAACAGTATCCTGACGATATAATCCTGTTGGTATGCGATGGAGCTGCATGGCATAAGTCAAAAGCATTACGTTGTCCAGAAAATATACAGCTTCTTTCCATACCGCCATATACACCTGAAATGAATCCCATTGAGCAGATTTGGAAACAAATCCGTTCTATGGGATTTAGAAATGAGGTATTCAACTCACTTGATGATGTGATGAATCGCCTTTGCGAAACCATTTGTATGGTAACAAACGATATGATCAAAAGTATTACAGGACGAAAGTGGATCTTTAATTGCTTTTTAGAATGAGATTAGTATAATACTGAAAAAAACAGTTTAATTGATAACTTGAGTATGCTATACTATTTTATGGAGTTCAGAAAGTGTCAACCAAGGTTAATGCGAATGGTATACAGATATGAAAGGCTGCGTGTTTGCAGATGAAGAAGTCATTGATCAATGGTTTATGCGCCTTATAAATGTTACTAAATTATTAAAAACAAAAATATGGAATGGAACAAGATGTTATTTCGTTTAGAAAGTGTAAGAGAAAATTGGATGGGAGGAGTCGCAATGAAAGCATCATTTACTACAACAGTGTTAAGATTGATAATTACTATCTGCTTATTCACATCAGTTCCTTATGTAGTACATAGTGAGGCTATCACACAGCATTCTGCGGCGGAAGTGGAACGAGATATAAGTTACTCTTATGCGGAAATAATTGATATAAATTATCAAATCAGTGCAGCGCTAATTATTGCTGAACCTCTGAGTGATTGCCTCTATGTTTCGATTCGTGTTTCGTATGTAAATCCAGTAAATTATGCTTTTAATAGTTTTCACATTTATATCAACGATCAGGCGGCTCAAAAAATCCCTTTTATTGGTCAGTCATCAGCGGAGCAGAATACTCTTTCATTTGCGGCAGTATTCCATCTATCCGAGAGTAGAATAGACTCTCTGGAATTGATTCCTGTGATAGAGACACATAATGCAACATCTTTTGAGACAGAAGAACTATTGAGCGGCAGCATAAGTTTTGCGGATTTTGAAAGCTCAAAATAGAATATCATCTTTGCCTGTACATTAGTGCGTTTGACGGCACCTGTTTCTATAAGACGAAAGACTCGAATCCTCTTGAAAGAACGAAGAAAGTCCGCTGTGAATTGAAAGAAGGTTCATTCCGCAAGTGGCTGTTAGTTTACAGTGGAATCCGGCGATGTACAGAAATAGCAAAGGAAAGACTTGCACGCGCAGGTTTCTCTGTTTCTGCAGCACACAAGTCTTTCCGATCTGCTTGTATCGAATGCGCCGTGTACTAAACGGTACACACGATGCAGTGCGAGAATGTGGAGAGGCATCCCCTCCTACTTAGTTTTAGCCATATAGGTTAAAGAGCTTTTCTTTAGTTTTAGGGCCAGCCTTGCCATCGGCATCCAAATCGCTAAATGCCTGTTGAAATATTTTAGTGGCAGCAGAAGAATTGGAACCCCATTTTCCATCGGGAGCGATAGTATTGTGACCATTAGCCTCAAGCCACTTGTTGAGATCGGATTGAAAACGAAATACATTTCCACTATAGCTGTTGGAATTCACAAATGTATTATCGCCATATTTGTCCTGCCACGTGGCATAGCCAGATGAACTGCCACCACCAGAAAAGCTTTCATTAGATATGTACTGGGACATGACATAACCAACCTGAGCCTTGTTTCCGTCCCAATAGGTCTCATACCACTCGGAGGTATTGACAATCTTTCGAATAGGGATGACTTCGTTGTCATCAAAGCGCCCCCAATATTCATAGCCAGCCTGAGGCTGTTTTCTGCAATATAGTTTGCCGCCAGTTACCTTCCCCGTTCCCCAATCGCCAACAGGATTTGGATCGGTGGAACCGCCAGAAGATCCATTATAATTGGATTTCAAAATGGTTCCAGGGTAATAAAACCCAAGAATTTCCTGATAGGTTTTGTTTTGAGACGCTGCGGCATATTCTGCCCCATACTGGCTAAGTCCAACGCCATGCCCGCTTTTAGGTTGACCGGAGGCCTTAGTCCAAGAATCCGCTTTAGCAATCAAGTAAGGAATCGAACTGCCCCATTGTTGAGCCGCACTTACGCAAGTACCGCCGTTTGATTCAGAAAAGACTGCATCAATGATTTTACTGTTGTAGGTGAGCACTTCTCCAGATGTAGCTGCAATAGCGGCATCGGTGCGAGAATCAATCTTGCTGGTATGATAAGATTGATAGGCCGTTGTATCATCAATTGTTCGCTTGCCTGCACCGTGATAAATGCCGTATGTTCTGGCAGCTACTGCTTGAGCCTTAAGAGCTTCAGCATGCCAAGAGGGATAAACTTCGGAAGGAACAACGCCCCTTAGATACTCTTCAATATCCATCGTGATGATGGTGCCAACCGAAGTGTTATGGTAACTAGCGTTCTCGCTCCTCGTAAGTTTAATATTGATATTCATATTCATTTCCTCCACATTTCTTTTGAGTTATTTTGGCATTGGGTTGTTGGCCAACATTTCCTTTTGCCACCTATAGTGTAGTGCATCATTGCATAATTAGGGAGTGAAACGCTTATGCAATATCCGTGAAGGTTTAGGGAAAAAGTAGATCAATGTAAACTACCCAGTTCACGAAGTTTTAACATCAAAGAAAGAACCGCCACTCAAATCTTCTTTTGTTCGATTTTGCTTGCAAAAAGCTGAAAATAGCGACCAAATCCATGGGATGAATAGAAATTGGTAATTCGTTAGATATACTGAGGATCATTTTGAATAGGAGGACATAGCGTGAAAAAAGTGTTGCTAGTTTTGATTGCACTGGTGATGATTGTGGTTGACTGTGAAGACGCAAGCGCTAAGAATAATCTTCTGGAAGAATTGATTAACGTAGTAGGGAAAACATCAACCTCCGGTGATTTTGAGAGCGTCCGAGAAATATTGATTTCATTCGGTTATCAAGAAAGTGCTGATGAGGTAACATTTGGGGATAATGCTAATACATATGACGCGATTCTCAGTATCTGCGAGCAAGAATACGGTAGTTATTATGGATGGACAGTGTCTCAACGTTATCAGTTCGATTCGCTAATGGTGATGCTTGGACAACTTCCTTATTGCATCAACCTGAACCCTGAACAAGATAATGTTGATCAAAGCAGTGCTCTTGATATAGCCCTATCCGAAATAGTCCAACGCTATGGAGATATGTATAAATCAATTGACTTTGATGTGTCCGTTTCATATTGCGCAATTGAAGTTGGTAGCGTACAAGGAATGTGGTGCTTTGGAATTGAATTTTTGAACGGAGATGCTTTTTCTGTTCATGTGTTGCATGGCAATGTGATTCATTGCACTTACGAAAAGAGAATCAGTAATTTGGAGAGTGAGTATAATGAACTTTGTGACAAGAGAGGGGCTTTCTTTAAGTGGAATTTAAATGAGAAAGTAGAATATGCCAATTCGCTTCCAGACAAGTTGCTTATTGCACAAGCAAAGAACGAAACAAGTATGAGTTACGACGAACTTGTGGCTATTTCGCGATACGGCTTTACTATGCCGACGGATGAATCCTTGCAAGAAGAAGTAGTACGTTTGATTGCAATAGAGGCAGTTCAAGCAGAATATAATCTTTCTGCAGAGTGGCATGCTAATGCGGAGATATACTATTCATTCTTTTCTACAAGAAGTGGAGATCATGTATGGCGTGTTATCATATGGAATACAGGGAATAATGTTTTTCCTAGCGGCATAGTGGAAATGAATTCGAAAACAGGGGAAGTAATTAGAATAGAAAAAAACGGAACACAACCTCATGAGTATATTCCGTATTTGAATAGAATATAAAAACGGGGCGGTTGTTCACCGCCCCACTGATTGAAAATAGAATCAATCAGCATTTTCAGCCAAAGGCCAGCCACCATAACCGTAAGCAACGAAGCCCAAGCGTGCTTTGGTATGAGGACCAACCTTACCGTCGATATCACAACCAAGCCAAGCCTGCGCGTTTGCAACGGCCTTCTCAGTCCCGGAACCAAAGATGCCATCAACCGTTACAGTGAGGAGGGGTCGTCCTTCAATGGTAGAGAAATACTCGCGGGCAATCTTGTTCAGTGCAAGCTGAATATTGTGAATATCGCCATAGTCAGCATGCAGGTCGGAATGGCCGCGCTGGTAGATCGCGTTACCGAATGCTTCCATAGTATCAATCATTCGATACTTGTTTTTAGTTTGGTCGGTAATCGTGATGAATTCGTTCATCATATAACCAAGTTTCTGAAAACCATAGGCACACTGGCGCCATGCGGTACCATCAGAATCATAGTAGAGGCGGGTACCAACTTCGATCGTGCTACCATTAGCAACACGCATGAGGACAGCATCGTTGGTAGAGTACCAATCACGGATTGCGACCTGAGAAGCATTAGTTTTTGCCTTGTAACCGTAAGACATATTGTTTCTCCTTTTCGTTTGTTTTTAGCGTTAGTGTACTGGCCAGCTTCCCTTTCGCTAGTTACAGTATACCTGAGCACTCCGAAATATGGGAGTGCAAAGATAGTGAAAAGCAGGAGAAAATCCAAGGAAAAATGAGCGCAATGCTCTATAAAAAGATGACGTTGGGGAGGAAAACAATGAGGCATGGGGTGCGGTAAATTGTACTTGAAGTGATTATACCGACTTCCGGATATTTCTGGCAAGCAATGTTTGTGGCCCCCCACAAACCGTTTTGCTTGTTGGTGGCAGCGCCCCCAATCCCCTTTGAACGCATGATGAATCATGCGGCTGTGCGTTCGGTGAACGCTTTGGAGCAGGAGCAGCTCAGTGCTGCGCCTGTTCTTTTTCCGTGTTGCCGGTTCGATTCTCATTTCCTAAAATGCGATCCACGTTCGCCTTGGCCTTGAGCAATTCCCGCATTTCATCACGCGCTTGTCGGTACGCTGTGTAGTTCCTTTTCTTCTGTACCAGCAGTTCCGCGTATTCGCTTTGCAGCTTTTTGACCGTGGGCAGCTTTTGTAAGCCCTGCTCATCGAACGCTTTTTTCGCCGCTTTGTGGAGCAGAATATCCGGTTCATGCTCTGCAAGATACTTCTTGGAATACCCTGCCTTGCGGTAGGCGGCATATACATCCTTGGTTTTGACGTAGTTGATGATGTGCGTTTTCATCACGGCAATTTCGGCCATGCGTTTTTCCGCCGCCTGTATTCGGGCCGCAAGATCGTTGTATTTCGCTGTTGCGGATTCTGCCTTGGAAACCAAATTGCTGTACTGAAGGAGACCGTGTTCCGTCAGGTAATTCATCGTCTGCGCCATCTGCTTGAGGTTAAATATACTGGCCCAGCGCGCATAGCCAACGCCCTTCCCCTCGCACAATTTGCTTTGAATATCAATGAGCAGATTCAGCTTTTCAGGGGCAGGCGCGTGTACCTGTTTGCGCGGGCAATGCTGCTTCCTGCCCGCAAGAATGGCCAGCAGATCGTCCTTCGCATAGCCTTCGCCCAGCGTATCCAGACGGATGAATCGTTTCTGATCGGCATTGCGAAAGGCGGGATTTTTGCCTTGTTTGACCTCATAGCCTGCGTCATGCAGCAGCATGAGCAGCGCATCAAAGTCTGCGGGTTTCTGTTCAAGCGCATGGTCAATCGCCATGCACAGCCGTTCACGATGCGTCGGCGGTTTCTGGTCGCCCAGCCATTGATCGTAGCTTTTGCCATGCCTTTGCGGATGCTCTACAATGGAGTATCCGTTTTCAATGCAGATGGTATCGTTCAGCCGACGAATGGCCTTACTGCTGCCCCAGAAGTTGCAGAACTTGCGGTCGCAGTCCAGCGAAACGGAGTTCCAAATGATGTGATTATGGACGTGTTTTTTATCAATATGGGTACATACAATATAGGCATGATCGCCTTTAGTAAAACGCTGCGCCAATTCCTGTCCCAAACGATTGGCTTCCTCCGGCGTAATCTCTCCCGGCAGAAAGGACTGGCGGAGTTGATACGCAATGACGTCCCGTTTCTGTGTTCTGCCGGTAAGCGCACGGTATTCCTGCTTGGATAGCAGGAACTCGGCATCAACGGTTTCGGGATCACAAGCATAGGAAGATACCAGCACTCCGCCATCGGTTTTATCCGGATTCTTGGCATAATCCGTCCGCGCTTTCAGACACTGCGCGATGGTCTTTCCCTTGTTGACGTGCATGGGGATGATGCGCGTTGTGGCCATAAAGCACCTCCTGTTTTGCGACTGAAGTGTTTGAAATCAAAGAAAAAACGGTGCGACATTTATGCCGCACCGTATCACGAATGGTCTTAACAGAATACGAATCGCCACAGCCTGCCGCGCAGGTTGTCGAGGCCACACCACAGCCATTCGGCAGCCTTGGGCAGCCCGTAGGGACTTACGAGAAAAGCCAGCAACAGAACCATGCCGCCGTTCTTGGCATCGCCCGTTATGAACACCAACAGCGCAAACGTCCCCAGCAGGGAGGACGCAATCGCCAGCAGACGGGTAGATACAGCCATCATCAGTGCCAGTACGAATACAATGCCCGTCATGGCCAATACGATGGGCGCGAGGATGATTTTCACGGGCAGTTTGAGCAGTTTCATTTTCTTTCCTCCTCTCAGGGGTTCCAACTATGTCATACCGCATCCGGGTGAAGTTTGCAAGGATACGGCATAAGCCAAGCTATTTGATGGCGGCAAAGCGGGATAGAAGTTCTCGCATTTCTTCCCAAATCCGCTTTTGCTGTGCCTGCACCTCGGCCATATCCACTTCGTAGATACGCCCTGTTTCGTTCATGCGGCGAGCAATCTGATTTACGTTGCTGCTCATGCGCCGCAGCAGTGTTACCATTTCCTTGAGTTCAGGCACATCCAGTTTAAGAACATAACCGTCAATGGCCATCTTGCGCAGATAGGCCTCCCGATTGGTTGTGCCAAGCTGCTCCATTTTTTCCGCGACAAGCTGCAACTCCTGTTGGGTAAACCGCAGCTTGATGCCGATGGGACGCGACCGATTCTTCTGGCTCATCGTTCCTCCTCGTAGGTGCTTCTGTGCGGTGCGCTTCCCGCCTTGCACGGTACATTCAGCGCATTGTGAACAGAAGGTCTGTCCGTATGTTCTGCGGAGATTTCTTGTTCGGATGACGAGCGGTTCTCCATATTCAGGCTGGCGTCCAGTTCGGCAAGGCGAGCACTTTTCTGCTTCAGCTCGTCTGCCTGCGGGAACGGTTTGGCTACTTCCGCCTTGGCAGCTTCCATCTGATTATGCAGATTTTCAAGCTGGGCATGGGCACTGTCCAAACGCGAGGGAATGCTGTTCAGCGCATTTTCGATGCGGGTCAAATTGCCCCTCGCATCTGTACCCAGTTCTACGCGGTGAGACATTTCACCCCGCAAAGTGAGGATATACTGGCTTCCAAACGGTTCAAAATCAAGCTGCATCGCAAAACCCCGATAGCTGCCCAGCGGCATGGTTTTGTCCGCTACGGCGTCCTTGCAGGCGCTTAGAATGGCTTCGCCGGCCTTCTCCCTGTCCGTAAAGAACTTGCCGCGAAGCTCCATGCCGATGAAGTCTTTTCCCGGCAGCGGGTGTGCCGCAAGCGTCTGAATATCCTGTTGAAAGCCGCTAATGAAGCCGTTGTACCTTTCAATTTCCTGCGGAAAGTATCGAAGCAGTTGATCTTCCAGACGGTACTGCTTGCTTTGATGGTCAGCTTTCAGCAGCTTCAGGCGGGCAACGTTTACATCCAGATCCATCTTCTCCCTGATGCGGTCATCCCCCGCGCACAGCGCCTTAATCTCTGCATATGAGAGCGCCGTTTCGTCCACATCCTCGCAGGAGCGAACGGGTGATTTAGAGGTCATGATTTGGCTGATGAAACGCTGCTTGTTCTCCACCGTCTGCCAAAGGTAGGCGTCAAATGTCGATTCGGTGACATAGCGGTAAATATGCACATCCTTATTTTGATTGCCCTGCCGAACGATGCGCCCCGCCCGCTGCTCCAAATCGCCCGGTCGCCAAGGGCAATCAAGGTCGTGCGACGCAACAAGCCTGTCCTGTACATTCGTCCCTGCGCCCATTTTTGCCGTGCTGCCCATGAGAACGCGCACCTGTCCCGAACGCACCTTAGCAAACAACTCCTTCTTTTTCACCTCCGTATCCGCTGTGTGAATGAATGCAATTTCTTCTTTGGGGACACCCATCGCAATGAGTTTGCCGCGAATATCGTCATAGACATTGAACTCCGCTGCGTCCAGTCCTTTCGTTCCTTTGGGCGTGGAAATGTCACAGAATACCAACTGTGTCAGGCGTTCTGCCTGCCCGTCCTGCCAGATGCGATGGATGTTGTTCACACAGGCATTGACCTTGCTGGCCGGGTCATCGGGCAGCAAAGGATTGATAAGCCGCTGATCCAGTCCCAGCTTGCGCCCGTCGCTCGTAATCTTGAGCATGTTATCGACACTTGGATCAACGTTGCCGCTGTGTACTGCCGCTGCGCGTTCGGAGAGCGCCTGCACCATTGCTTTCTGATGCTCGGTGGGCTTGACTACCACCGTTTCGTAGTGCGCTTCGGGCGTGGGCAAATGCAGTTGATCGGCAGTCTTGATGTCCGCGACCTCCTTAAAGAGCGTCATCAATTCAGGCAAATTAAAGAACTTGGCGAACCTTGTTCTTGCGCGATAGCCTGTTCCTTCAGGCGCAAGCTCGATGGCCGTTGTGGTTTCACCGAAGGTAGACGCCCAGCAGTCGAAGTGGGTCATGTTGCTGCGTTTCAAGGCGCTGTACTGCAAATACCGCTGCATGGTGTACAGCTCTGTCATACTGTTGGAAACAGGCGTACCCGTGGCAAACACAACGCCGCGCCCGCCCGTCAATTCATCCATGTAGCGGCACTTGGCAAACATGTCGCTGGACTTCTGAGCATCGCTGGTAGATAGGCCGGCAACATTTCGCATCTTTGTCGCAAGGAACAGGTTCTTGTGGGAATGGGCTTCGTCCACATACAGGCGATCCACACCCAATTGCTCAAACGTGACCACATCGTCCTTCTTTTCTTCGGCTTGGAGCTTTTGCAGGCGGGCTTCCAACTGCTTGCGGGAACGCTCCAGTTGCTTGATGGAGAATTGCTCGCCGTGATTGCGTTTCAGCTCCCCGATACCGTCTAAAACGCTGTCAATCTGATCGCGCAGAATCCGTTCTTGACGCGCTGCGGAAATGGGAATCCGCTCAAACTGACTGTGACCGATGATAATGGCGTCGTAGTCGCCTGTGGCGATTCTGGCGCAGAATTTCTTGCGGTTGTGCTTCTCAAAGTCCTTTTTGGTGGTGACAAGAATCTGGGCAGAGGGGTAAAGCCGCAGAAATTCAGAAGCCCACTGTTCGGTTAAATGGTTTGGCACGACGAACATGCTTTTTTGACACAGCCCCAATCGCTTGCTCTCCATCGCAGCGGCGACCATCTCAAAGGTCTTGCCTGCGCCCACCTGATGTGCAAGCAACGTATTGCCGCCATAGAGAATGTGCGCCACGGCGTTTCGCTGATGCTCCCGCAGGGAGATCTCCGGGTTCATGCCCACAAAGGTGATGTGCTGTCCATCGTATTCACGGGGACGGATGGCGTTAAACTGCTCGTTATACTGGCTGACCAGCGTTTGCCGCCGTACTGCGTCCTTCCAAACCCACTCCCCAAAAGCATCCTTGATGGCCTGCTGCTTTTGCTGCGCCAGCGTGGTTTCCTTTTGGTTGAGCACACGGCGCTCCTTGCCGTCTGCATCCTGCACGGTATCATAGATGCGCACATCCCGCAGATTCAGGGTATCTTCCAGAATTCGATAGGCGCTGGCCCTCTGGGTGCCGTAGGTGACATAGGCGGCGACATTGCTGGAGGCAACCGCACTCTTGCCCGTGACATTCCATTCTGCGGTGTAGGGTGAGAAGTTCACAGAAATCGCCCTGCGCATGTAAACGGGCGTATCCAGCAGCTCGTACATGAAATCCTGAACATAGTCTTTGCTGATCCACGTTGCGCCCAGCCGTACATCAATTTCAGACGCTTCCAAATCCTTGGGTTGTGCTGCTTCCAATGCGGCAACGTTGGGAAAAAAGGAAGGATTGCTCTCGGCGGCGAGCTTCGCTTCCCGCAGCTTCTGCCGTACATTGCCGGACAGGTATTCGTCTGCGGTCACATACTGCGCTGAGGTTCCGGGCAAACGGAAGATCACGCCGGAGAGATCGCTTGCAAGGGTTTCTTCGTCTTTACCCGTCAGTTGCGCCATGTACGGCAGATCTACCCGCGCATGTTCCGAAATGGAAACCGCCAGCGCTTCGGAAGCCGTGTCCACATGGTCAATGGTGCGCTGCTGCCGAATGGTACGCTTGGTGAAGATGTCGGCCTTTCGCTTGAGCTTCTGTTCGTCATCCAGCACTTCCAACGAGCAGAGCAGATAATAGGAAGAATCATCAGAGAACGCCAGCCGATTCGCCCGGTCGTTGATCAGTCCATACTTGGCGGTATAAGCGTCGTAAAGCGTATTCAGTTCCGCCTGTCTTGCCTGTATGGCATCATCGCCGTATTCGTTTAGCTGTTCATCGATCAGGGCATGCACACAGTCTCTTAAGGCAACCAGCCCCTTGACGCGTTCCTTGGCGGTGGCGTTCAGGTCGGGTCGAGCCATGCGGCTGTTCTCCCGGTAGTAGACCTCTCCGTCCACAACGGCATAGGAGTAGTTCTTCACATTCGGGTCGGCGGGGATGGATGTGTCGATGGCCTCGCCTTCGCCCAGCTCCGGCAGTTCCGCTTCCTGATAAGTGCCGCCAATGTGCTGCACCGCTTCATGCAGTTGGTCAGCCAGATTAGCCCCTTCGATGGGCAGTACCGTAAAGTCCTGATGCCCGTATTGCGTATGCGCAGCGGATTGTTCGCCCAGGACCATCTCCGGGTGGTCAACGAAGTAGCTGTTGATGGCAAAACCGTCTGCATTTTTGCTCAGGTGTACCCAGTCCGGTTCAATCTCTATGGGGCAGTCACGCTTTTGCAGGAAGATGATGTCCGATACAACCTCTGTGCCAGCATTGGCCTTGAAGGCATTGTTGGGCAGGCGGATTGCGCCCAACAGTTCCGCGCGCTGCGCAAGATAGCGGCGCACATCCGGCGATTGCTGATCCATGGTGTAGCGCGAGGTGACAAAGGCCACCACGCCGCCCGGACGCACCTGATCCAGCGCCTTGGCAAAAAAGTAGTTGTGAATAGAAAAACCGAGCTTGTTGTAAGCCCGGTCGTTGACTTGATAGTTGCCAAAGGGTACATTGCCGATGGCCAGATCGAAGAAGTCCTTCCTGTCCGTCGTTTCAAAACCTGCCACGGTGATATGCGCCTTGGGATAAAGCTGTTTGGCGATTCGGCCCGTGATGCTGTCCAGTTCCACACCGTACAGGCGGCTGTCCTGCATCGACTCCGGCAGCATGCCGAAGAAGTTGCCCACGCCCATCGAAGGTTCAAGGATGTTCCCCGTGGTGAAGCCCATATTGGCTACGGCTTCGTAGATGGCACGGATTACCGTAGGACTGGTGTAGTGTGCGTTGAGTGTAGATGCGCGGGCTGCTTCATACTCATCCTGAGAAAGAACAGAGCGCAGCGCCTGAAACTCGTCCGTCCATGCTGCGTTGTTCGCGTCAAAGGCTTCCGGCAAGCCGCCCCAGCCCACATAGCGGGACAGCGTTTCCTGTTCATCGGGCGTGGCCTGCCGCTTTTCCTGTTCCAGCGCCATCAGCAGACGGATAGCGTCCATGTTCATGCGGTACTTGGCTTTTGCACCGCCTTCGCCCAGATGCTCGTCCGTAATTCGGTAGTTTGCCGCAGGCTCAGCAGTTGGTGCTATACGGCTTATTTCTTCAGAGATGGTTGTTTCTTCCGAAACGGTCAGCCTTTTCGTCTGTTCCTGCGCTTTTGAATCCGGATAGTCTCCGAAAACTCGCAGGTATTTCCTTTCGCTTAGATCATAGACCGCCGAACCGTCATATCTGAATCCGTCTGCTTCCATCGTGCCGTTCACATAGCCCTGCGCAGCTTTCTCTGCTTCTTCCAGCGTGGGATAGTCCAGCTTATCATCAAAGCCATTTTCAAAGTGATGATAGGCGACCACAAGATACGGCTTTGCGACCCGAACCTCAGTGCTTTCGGTGCCTGCCGGGGCTTCGGCTATTTCAGGCACAGGCAGGGATACATCCTCCGGTTCATCCATTGCCTCTGTGATGTCCGCCTCCTGATGCGCGGCCTTGCTTTCCTGCCGCTGCATCTTTTCCTGCTCCGTCAGATAGCGGTCCTTGCGTATGAGTTCTCCAATTCGCTTCGCAACGGCAGTCCAGCTTAACTGTATATCGGGGCATCCCTTTTTTTGCAGCTTCATGCCTTTGCCGTCGTAGCCAATCCAGCTTCCATTGCTTCCGGAAAGCGCATGGGAGCGTCCGCCTATTCCGTATTCGTTTTTGAGAAAGTCCGCCTGTTCTTTGGGCGTATGCGGCTGCGTAAAGAGAGTAGAAATACGGTTCTTTCCGCCTTCGACGCTGCTGCCTCTGCCCAAAGCGACGTCCACTTCATCTTGGGTGATGAACTCGTTTACCCACGGAATATCGGTCATTTGCGTGGCATATTCCCGCCGGGGCAGGGATAGATCGTTCAAACGATCCCGCAATTCAGCAGGGCGATGATTGTGGAAGCGCAACAGCGTTCTGTCTGCCCTGTATGCGGCTACAAGCTGCCGCATTTCATCCGCAAGGGCAGCGACATACTGAGAATCAGCCAGCCGGGAAGCGAGATATTCCGTATCTTGCGGAAAACCGCCTGTGGCTCTTGTAACGCTGGACAAGAAGCCCTGTTCATGGGTCTCGGCAGCAAAATCTTGCTTGAGATACCATATACTTTCAGCAAGCCGCTTCCGTTCATAACCGGGTGCTTCCGCCAGTTCCACGTTTGTGGCATAGTCACCATTGCTCAATAGTTCCTGAATACGGCCGGCAGCATCCTGCCAAGAAAGAACCTGTGCATGGCGGGCATAGCGTGCAGAATCATCCGACGCCAAGTGAATGCCATCCTCTGCGTACCACGCGGCAATGGAGCGCTTGTCCGTGCGCACCCCGTTGCCGCCGCGGAAGGTCTTTTGCAGGAATGCCGCCTGCTCATCCACGCTTTTCTCCTTCATGAAGAAAGCGACGATGGGCAAGCGACCGCCGTCCGCATTGCCGCCAAGGCGCAGCACATGATCGATTTCCTCCTGAGAAAAGGAAAAAGCGAAGGGCGTGGAAACCACGCTCTCCGCCATGCTGATTTGTTCCGCTTCTGAAAGAAACAGGCTTTCTTCGGAAGCGTCAAGGAAGTTTAGCTGTACACCAGCTCCGTCAGCAGCACTTCTTCCGCCTGCGCTTTCAGCGCGTTCATCTGCTGCGTCCAGGCCATCGGACTTTTTTCCTTCAGGCTCTCGGTTACGCCCGTTAGCATCGCCAGCTCGGTCATCATCTGCTCCAAGCGGCTGTTCGCCGTGCGGTCGATCTCCCTCAGATGGCTGTCCAACTTCCCGGTCAGCAGCAGATTGTTCCACAGGATCGGGCGATGCTCCTTCAGATAGGTCTTGCGCATCCTGCCGTATTTCCCCAGAGGCGGAAGCTCCTGCGAATTTAGGCTCAGATTCGGAATCAGATAATCCCCGCTGCGTTTGTAGGTCAGTTCGCTCATATCCATCCATCCTTTCTGCGCTGTGAGCGCGGTCGAAGTCTTTAACGGTTCTTTCAATCTGGCGCAGCATTTGCCCGCTGATTTCGCTCACCGCTGTGCCCAGCACGGTCGTGGCTTCACGCGTGTTCCATTCGAACACGGGAATGAAATCTTCCTGCGTGAACCGCTTTTGCGGTTCCAAGCCGCAGCGTTCCAGCAGGGTGTAGGTGATGCTGATGCCCGCGGCCTGTCTGAAACAGCTTCCTACCGCAAGTTCATCATAGCCCTCCATAAAGGAACCGTCAACGATACCGAGAATGTCAACGCGGTGTTCCTGCCAGTAAAGATCAGACAGACGCAGAGCAATCTGCTCCACCTGACGCTCCAGACCGCCGGCGGGCGCGGTATCATAGGTGCTTTGCAGCGCATCCATGATGGGCAGGGTATGGTGCCTTTCCATCTGCCAGAGATTCATGGGTGGCGACCGTCTGGTTGTGCCGGTATCCGCCACATCAAAAACATAATGCAGGGCAACCGTGTCCCCGCTGCTGTCCAGCAGCGCAATACCCTTGGAACCGCGCCGCACATATCGGCTCATCTTCTGATTCCATACTTCGTAAGGCGCGCAGGCCGTGGCGGCAGGGCGCTGAGCGTGAATCATGAGCTGGTCGTTGTAGGCGTATTTGTACATTCGTGCAGCGGTGGATAGAAACGCCGTCCATGTTTCATGGCTGTGCATGATGGCCCGCGTCGTATCCTCTGCCAGTTGTACATAGGTAGTCAGCTTGTCAGGCATGGAAATCCTCCTCTGTGAAACAGTTCAGTATATTCGGCGTCCGTCATCAGGCGAAGTTTGCTGATGGCGGATTCAGCCATGGTGCGGAGTTCTTGCTCCTCGTCGGTCAGTTCGCCCATCATATCCCGAAGCTGTGCAAGCGTTCCCGCTCTTGAACCGGCATCGTAGATGCACAGCAGAATTTGCTCCTGCGTGGTAAAGATCAGCATGGCAGATCACCTGCTTTCGCCGCGTGAAGGATGAGCGGGTTTATGCTGGCCGGGTTTGCAGGGCGTATGAAGCTGCTCTGCGACAGATGGGCGCACATCTTCCGGTTCTTTCTTGCCGTTGTTGATGATGCCATCGATCATCGAATCGTCATCTTCCAAGAGCATTTCCGCATTGCGCAGGGCGTTCGCCGGCAGAAAATCATCCAGCTCCCGAAAGCCGACGCGATCCACATAGTACGTTTGAATGTTCCCGTCTCTTTTCAGCGCGACCACATCGCTGACAGATAAGCTGTGTCCCGTATAGTCGCGGGGATACGCCATATGAAAGCGGTAGTACAGATCGTCCAGAATCGCCGCAGGCTCTTGCTCCGGATTGTCCAGCCCATCGGTATAAACAAGAATATAGCGATGGTGTTCCACCGCCTGTTTGTCCTTGCGTAACTGCTCCAACGGGGCAAAGAGGAAATGCCTGTTTTCTTCTATTTCGCGCAGTTGATAGATCGCGTATGCGTCTGTCGGACTATTTAGGAAAGCTCTTTCCAGCCCGTAGCTTTGTACTTGCTGCTGAAGGTCGATTTGCGCAAGACGTTCTTCTTCCGTCAATCGTTCGGGATAGGCAGAAAGCTCAAATTCCCGGAGAGAACAATGCTCGTCCTTGAATCTCAAGCGGCGTCTGATGTCGATATATCCCTGTTCGGGCAACGGAATCGGCTGCGCAGTGATGATTGTTCCTGCATGATTGACCACCACATGCTTTTCCAGTGTCACAGGGCGGGTGAAGTCGTAATCCGACCCGCGCAGGTCATAGGCATACAGCCCCTGCGGAAGGGTACTGCGATGAATCCGTTCTTCCACATACAGTGCTTTCTTGCCTAAAAGGGTCACTTGTTCGCAGCGTTTAGGAAAATTCGTTATGTGTTCCATATTCAGTCCTCCTCAAAAGAAAAGCACCCCCGCATGGTTGATGGAAAACCATGCAGGGGGGTGCAGCGGTACTCAACGATGGCTAAACTCCAGAGAAAAGCGCACGCCTTTGCTACTGTCCATGATGATCGTGGCATCATATTGCTTTCCTGTTTTTTGAGAGCGCAGGTTCTTCATGTGAACCCGCCCATCACGAAGCAGCGCCGAGATCATCCGCGCATCAAGTTTAATTCCTCTGGCGGCAAAGAATGAATGGTCCTTCCAAATTCCGAACCGGCAGGCATGACTGCTGCAAAAGAATCCCTTGGGCGTTTCCGTGACAGCCATCCCGCACAGAGGACACGCCCCGACGCTCACCCGCTCGGAAGGAAAGAGCGCCGGCGCGCCCTTCACAGGTTTTGCCGTTTTCAGCAAATGCACAATCATCTCCTGAATATCCTGAAGAAACGCTTCGGGATCGGCTTCGCCGCGCTCGATCTGCTTCAGGCGCTGCTCCCACTCGGCAGTCAGCAAAGGAGATTGCAGCATTTCCGGAAGAATGGTGATCAGCGCTTTCCCCTTCGTCGTGGGCAGCAGATGCTTCGTTCGCTTATCGCCTTTGCGCTCTGCAAAGCCCGTTTGGATCAGCTTTTCAAGGATGCCTGCGCGGGTGGCAGGGGTTCCGAGTCCCTTGTGTTCAGCGTCATCCGGTGCGTCCTTTGCGCCTGCGGCTTCCATGGCGGAGAGCAGGCTATCCTCGGTGTGGTGCTTGGGCGGTGTTGTTTTTCCTTCCTTCAGCTTGGTCATAACGGGCGAAAGCGTCTGGCCGACCGCCAGCGCAGGAATGGGATAGTCCTTTTCCACTTGTTCTTGGTTGATTCTTCCGCCCATGCTGCCGCTGAACGTGGCTTCGGGAATCTTCCAGCCCATCTGCACAACAGTTTTGCCTTTCCCGGTAAACGTGACGTTTTCACATTCCAGCGTGACGGTCGTTTCATCGTACACATAATCATCGCCCACGGCACAGAGCAGCCTGACAGCAACCAAAGTGAGAATATCGCGTTCGCCTGCCGGGAGTGCCATGAGGTCGGAGTGGGGCATGGACTTCGTGGGAAGGAGTGCATGATGATCTGTCACCTTGCTATCGTTGATGACCCGTTCGGCGTTCATCGCCAGATTCAGCCCCGCAGTGAAGGGAAACGCACCCGAAACCGCTTGAACGAGATTGGGAAGCGATACTGCCATATCGCCGGTCAGAAAACGGCTGTCCGTGCGCGGGTAGGTCAGCAGACGCTTTTCGTACAATGCCTGCGCATAATCCAGCGTCTGCTGGGCTGTATAGCCAAAGAGACGGTTGGCTTCACGCTGCAGGGAGGTCAGATCGTACAGCGCGGGCGGCTTTTCTGTTTTTCGCTTCTTATCGATGTTCTTTACGACAGCGGTTTTCAGATTGCATTGCTGTGCAATGCGCTCTGCATCGGCTTTCTCCTTCATACGTGGAGTAGTGGCCAATAGACTGCAGCTCATTTGCACCGTGTAAAACGGTTCAGACTGGAAGAACGCAATCTCCGCCTCTCGCTGCACGATGAGTGCCAGCGTAGGTGACATGACGCGCCCTACATTCAGGGTTGTACCATAGAGCAACGAAAAAAGGCGGGTGGCGTTGATGCCCACCAGCCAGTCGGCCTGTGCGCGGCAGAGCGCTGCGCGGTACAGGTTGTCGTAATCGCGTCCATCACGAAGGGCGCGGAAGCCTTCATGGATAGCGCTTTCCTCAAGGGACGAAATCCAGAGCCGCTTGACGGGCTTTTGACAGCCAGCCTTTTCATAGACCAGCCTGAAAATCAGTTCGCCTTCGCGGCCTGCATCGGTTGCGCATACCACCGTGTCCACGGTCGGGTCGTGCATCAGGCGTTTCAGCACCTCAAACTGCTTGCGTGTGCTGTCGCAGACCATGGTTGCCCAAGGATTGGGCAGGAGGGGCAAGTCCTCCCAGCGCCATTTGGCATAGCGGGCATCGTACAAATGGGGATGCGCCAGCTCCACCAAATGTCCCAGACACCAGCTAATGATGCAGTCTGCACCAAGCATGTAGCCGCCTTTCGTTTCAGTGACACCCAGGGCGGCGGCAATGCTCTGAGCCACGCTGGGCTTTTCGGTGATGATGAGGGTATGTGTGTTCAATTCGTTCTCTCCTTCAGACGGATGCCTGTCCGCATGATACAGACAGGCATCCAATGTACTTTAGTTGGTTACAAACTGTTACCGACTCAGGAATCGGATTCTGTTTCTTCCTCGTCTTCCTCAAATTCATAATCATCCTCGTCCAATTCGCGTCTGCCAGCCGTGCCGTCCTTACGCTGCTTGATAAACCAGAAGCCTGCGCCGCCCATCGCAACTAACCCAATGACCAGCAGCAAAGCGGAAGTCATGTTTTTCGGATCGTCATCCGCGATAGGGATGGGCGTAGCCTGCGGAGCGGTTGTCGGTTCAGGCGTAACATACACAATCTGCGGCGTGGGCGTAGGAACAGGACGATCATCCCCAATGACCGAGAGCAGGTCGTAATCGTCCACGAGGTTCAGAAAATAGGTTTCGTAGATGTCATTGTCCGCATCAATCGGCTTGTCGTAGTCGATGACCATGTAGTAAGTCTCGCCGGACTTACTCTGCACGGTAATAAACTGTTTGTTGGTAGATGCAGAGTAGAGCATGTCCATGGTCTGCATATTGCCTTCCTGACGATACGGCTGACCGGGACCAAGCGGAACATAGACCGTTTCCGGAGCGGACGTTGGCGCAATATAAGGAATGGCGGTCGGAATGGACGTAGGCACGGGCGTCTGAACAAGAAGGATGGTGGGAATGGGCGTAGATGTGACAGTCGGCGCTGTGGTTGCACTGCTTTGCCCGCCGCCGGACGGCTTCTTGGTGGGCTTGGCCGTGGCCTGCGGTTTTTTCGTCGGCTTCGGTTTATCGGTGGGCTTGGGCGTGGGCGCTGTGTAGTAGGGGTTATCCAGTGTAACAGGTTTGGAGAAGTTCCCTGCGTAATCGTAGGCGCGAACGGCCAACTGTTTGTAAGCAAGAAGCGGTTCTTCCATCAGAATATCCAGCTTGCCGTCAATCAGCGTAGTAAACAGCAGACTGTTCACCTGAATCCCCGCAACGCCCGAAAGATCATCCGCAGCTTCTACATGAAGCAGCAGTTCACGAAAGCCCGCGGTGACTTCCGGGGCAATTCTGTCAAACAGACGAATGTCCTCAACCGTGTCGAAGTATGCATCGTCTGAGGCAAACAGGCGCACCGTCATTTTTGCGTTTTGCGTCATGGAAATGTCCGTGTAGTCGTAATCGTCGTAACGGTAGATGTTCTCCCTGACTTCAGTCCATTCGCCGTTATCCAGCCTGTACAGAAGCCGTTCCCAGCGGCTATCGTCCTTGGGCGTAATCTTGATACGCACATTGGCACTTGGGGCATTGCGCCACCCGCTGGGCGTTTGAATCTTTACATCAAACAGTTCCTTCGGATTGACCACAGGTTCTTCCGTGGGCGCTGCGGTCGGCTCAGTAGTAGGCGCTTCCGTAGGCTGCTGTGTTGGCTCGGTTGTTGGTTCTTCCGTGGGTTGCTGCGTCGGTTCGGTGGTTGGTTCTTCCGTAGGCTGCTGCGTCGGTTCCGTGGTGGGTTCTTCGGTAGGCTTCTGCGTGGGTTCTGAGGTGGGTTCTTCGGTAGGCTTCTGCGTGGGCTCTGTGGTGGGTTCCGTAGTCGGGTTGCCTGTTTCGGGCAATTCTTCTTCCGTTTCTTCCTCCAAGCCCATGAAGTAGATCGGATCATCCAGAATCACCGTACCCTCGACTTCATCCAGCCAGTAGGTAGTATCGTCATCATCTATCACCGGCAGTTCCTCGCCGTATGCCACTCCTGCCAAAGACAGAAGCATCGTCAGCACGCTCACAAGTGCCCAGCCCTTAATCATGGCTTTCATACGTCATGTCCTCCTCATTCGCTTCGCGGTTCTCATTCATAGGAAAAGGGACTTCGCCTTTGCGAAGCCCCTCCATTACGCGCTGAAGATTTTCAAGCGTCACGGGATAGCTCCTGATCAGCGCGACGATTTCCGTGTTTTCCTCCTCGGTAATGACCTTGGCAAGCGCTTCGTTGCGCGCCTGAATTTTTGCAATCTGTGCCAGATTGTGTTCATACTCCTGCTTGTGCAGCGCAAGGTTGGAGCGGTTCGAACTTCGGGGTTTTCGCATGGTCAATCATCCTTTCTCAATGCTCATACAAGCGGCCATACCCCAGAAAATGCTGCTGCCAATAACTATCGGTCAGGTCTGCATAAGAACAGGGGTTTCCGCAATGCACCATCATGTTGTTGCCTACATACAATCCGCAATGGGTTACGCCGTCGTTGCCGTCCGCATCTTCGCCCAGTGTGCCGGTAAAGAAGATGACATCGCCGGGTTTCGCCTCGCCGGGGCTGATGTGCCGGCTTCTGCCATACAGCCCTGTCGCGCCCATGTGGCCGATGCTGTCCACACCTGTTTCGGTGAACAACCATGAGACGAAACCCGAACAGTCAAACGATGTGTCGGGGGTGTAGCCGCCCCACACATAGGGATAGCCCAATCGCTTATTCGCTTCTTCCACCAGCTTCGCAAACTGCGGGTCGGCGTCCAGCAATTCCTGCGGCACATCATACCTGAGCGGGTCTTTGAGCTTTGACGCATAGGGATTTCCTGCAAACAGGTCGGGCATGTTGCCCAGCGTGGACATGTACAGGGCGTATAAGCCCATCTTTTCGCGGCTCATGATGTACACAGGCGCATGGGACAGGTTCTTGTTTTTGAGCGTAACGGTGCAGATGGAATAGGGATAAGGGACTTCTTCTTCGTAGGTATAAGTTTCCGTCCGCGTTTCGCCGTTTACAGGATCGGTGACGATGCGCGTGCCCTCCCGCCGTTCGGTACGATAACGGGTTTCCGTCGCAATGGTTTCCGTTTTCTCATACTGCCAGCGAAAGAGCATTTCCAATGTTCCATACACATCGTCAATCGTCCATTGTTCACCGCCGTGATACGCAGAAATGATGGCAATCAGCGCATAGGGGTCGTGCCAGATATCCTGCGCTTGAACGACATACTCGTCATGACCGGAGTGGCGGCTTTCATAATGCGCCATCTCATCCTGCAGTTCCCTTTCCATCTGCTGATAAGCGCGTTCAACCGCTTTGATGTCCGCTTCTTCCGCAGGGTACGTTCCCATCACAAAGGCTTGCATCCCTGCTTCCAGAAGCGGAGCGCATGAGGACATGGCGTTGAGAAGAAAGCCCAGCATAGCAACCAATGCAAGCACGAGATAAACGTGCTTCTTCTTGCCCGCAAAGGGCTTGAGTCTTCTTCTGACCGCTTTGCTTGCAGCATTGCCCGAAAGCGAAGCGCTGTGTCCCGCCTTGGCAGCGATATACTCGCGTTTGATACGCTGACGCTGATAAAGGCGGGACAGCGGATTGCTGCTTCCTGTCTGCGATGCTTCCTGCTTCTTTTGCAGAAAATCCACGTTGGCGCGATCCAAACGCTTTTCTGCTTTTTCAAGCTGATGCCGGTCATGCCTGAGCTTGCTGCGGCGCACATGGCTGACGGTACGAAACGCCTTTTCGCCGCCTTGCTCGGTGGCATGCGCGGCCTGAAGCCCGGTATTGTCCTCCTCATGCTTGCTGATCTCCCGATGCAGTTTCTTCCGAACGACTGAGCCTGCCGTCTGACGGATGACACCGTGCTTGGGGGATGTGGGGGACGGAGAGGGCTCAGCCTCAAAGTGCAGCCGATGAACCAGCGGCTTACCGGGCGCATCATCTGCTTTTTGAATGCTGCTGCCCGATTTTTCAGCGGATGTGCCGCGTACATCGTCGGGGGTCAGGCGGCGCTTGGTCTGCTCCTTTCGCAGTCGGGCTTTCATAGCGTCCCGCTTATCTGACGCACGCTCTGCCTTGGCAATGGGCTTTTCCGGCTCCGTATTGCTTCGTTCTTCTTCGGTGAATCTCAGTCGGGGGACGGGCTTTCTCTTGGAATCTTTCATGAATCTACCCCTTCACGAAACTTCTCTTTTGCTTCGGGGTGCGCGGCAAACCACCTTTGAAAATCTCGCTCCATTTGTTCATCCGCAAGCCCTGCCACCTTACAGGCGGAGAGAAACAGCAGTACCAGGAACACGGAAAACAGCACCAGCAGAATCAAAAATACCTTCATGCAATCACCAGCCTCCCGAAAGCAGCGTCATCTGCCGCTTGGCATGCAGCAATGCACAGCAGACCATCATCAGAAAAATCATCGGAATGAGCAGAATGGTAATCAGAATGACCGGCATCATACGGCGTTCACTCCTTCCTCAACAGCCTCGTTCGGTTTGGTACTCATGATGCGGTAGAGCATGGTATCCTTCGGGAAGTGGTCAACAAAGGGAATCATCACGCTGCCAAAGATGAGCAGCCCTTCGCCGGGGCCGACCTGAGTGATGTGCGCCAACTGGTGCTTTGAAATGTTCAGGCGCTTGGCCAAGATCTCGCGGTCGCCGGGAGCCTGATCCAACAGCATAATGAAGTTGCTGTTCTCAAAGATGGATTCGACTTCACGGCTGGCCAGCAAATCGTAGGGTAGGGTAAAGGCGCCTTGCTACTTCTAGCAGCAGGTTTCCTACACCCTCCCTCGGAACCGGACTTACCCATCTCTGAGTATCCGGCTCCCCCTTAGTAATTCACATATCACTGGTGGTGAATGCGGTTGTGGCAGCTATTGCAGACGACAAGCGTTTTTCTCCGCTTTGCCTTCATAGCAAGCTCCCAATCAAGACTTCCGAGCTCTTTCAGGCTCCGTACAACATGCACTTCATAGAGCTCTGCCGTTCTCGTTCCGCAAAGTTCACAAACTCGTGCGTTTAACCGCTGACGAATCGTGGACTTCCACTGGTACTTAGTTCTTTGAAACACAATATCAACGTCGGCATTAGCCTTGTTGCTCTTGCAGTCTGCAATCTTCACCGGGCGGACACGTTTTGTGCCTTTCGCAGTTTCGTAGGGCACCGACCAAGTCTTGCCATCCGTGTACTGTCGAATCATCTTCCGTACAGAGGATTTGTGCTTGTTAGCCAGTGTTTTTAAGCAGCTGTATTCCATCAGGTAGCAGAAATAATCCAGCGTGTGATAGTCCACTGCTAAATTGTAATAGTTCAGCAGCCCTCGCACTTCTGCGTTGTAATGCTCAACTATTTCGCTATCCGACATGTTCATCAAGGCTGTCCGATGGACAGGCTTAAACCTACCTTCAGGGGTTTGAATGATTGCTTTCTTTGCAAACAGGAAATGTTCAATCTTTTCCGTGTGGGGAATTTTTAACGCCACTTTTAGGTGGAGAGAGCGAGATTTCCGCCTCCTCCCGTTTTTCATCTTGCTGCCTTTGACCTTTTGACATCTGCGAACCGACACATCATAGCCCAGAAAGCGAGCATTTTCACTGCTGTGAGTAATGTGCGTCTTTTCCTCGCTGAGTTTCAGGTGGAGCTTGCTGGATAGAAATGCTGCGATTTCATCTTTGAGAACTGCGCATTCTTCCTTTGTGCCGCACACGCCGACCAGCCAATCATCTGCGTACCGAATGAAGGTAAATTTCTTGTTGGTTTGCGGATGACACGGAATCGTGCGCTGCTGTTTTTTCAGAGCTTTATGCTGCTGAATCAGCTTTTTGCGGGCTTCCGGGTCGGTGGTGTGGTCAATCCAGTAGGAGAGTCTCTTCATCTCTTGATCGATTGCACGATATTCCGGGGTTTTCAGTTCATCTTTCGCCCGCGGGCGATCAAATTTAGCTTTCATCTCCCGAAACTTCATGTCCAATTCGTGCAGATAGACATTGGCAAGGATCGGCGAGCAAATTCCACCCTGCGGCGTACCGCTGTAGGTTTTGTTGTACTGCCAATTCTCGATATATCCAGCTTTCAAGAACTGTCGAATGAGATTCAGAAATTTACTGTCCTTAATCTTCTTCGCCAACAGATCAATCAGTATCTCATGGTCGATGTTGTCGAAGCAACCCGTAATGTCGCCTTCGATAAACCAAACGATACCCGTAAAGTCTTTCTTGATCTGGCTCAGCGCCGTGTGGCAGCTCCTGTGAGGCCGAAACCCATGAGAGTTACTATCGAACACCGGCTCATAAATGGCTTCCAGAATCATTCGAACAGCTTCCTGCAATAATTTGTCGCGGAAAGAAGGGATACCTAACGGGCGCAGCTTACCGTTTTTCTTGGCAATATACTCCCGTCGTACCGGTTTGACCCGATACGTTCCATTTCTCAGCTCCTGTATAAGCGCGTTGACGTATGCTTCGCTGAAGTGATCAGCAGTATCGTCATCCACACCCTTCGTGGTTGAGCCTTTGTTTGCATAGAGTTTCTGGTAGGCGGCGTAGTAAATATCCTCCCGCAACAGGTATCTGTACAGTCGGGTAAATACTCCGTCTTTGTGTTCCGTCGAACTTTTGGTGATACGCTCTAAAATTTCGGATGTTGGATGCATTGAGGTTTCTCCTCCCTTTCATCTTTCCATTCTAGAAGTTACTAACTGGCCCCCTTCGCCATGTAAGCACATGTTAATGCTCGCGGACTACTATGGGGCCTCCGTTGCCTGACCCGGTTGCTGCCGGGTTCGGGCAATCCCCAGTTAACATTGTGTCTAGGAAAGTGAAGATTGTCGGTATGTGTACCCGCTTTCGATTCGTTATGACGTGTTCTCACGCCTGTTTCATAACAGAGTGGCAGTTGTGCTGTCATAAAAGAAAACAGCGCAGTGTTATGATACGAGTTTCAAGACCATTTCTCGTACCTGCAAAAAACAGGAACTGGAATCTTGCGTTCGCCAAACTCAGGCTGGTCCTCATATCTTCTTATCATGGGGAAACAGTCGCACTACAGGTCTTTTCGTGACTATTCCCTTTACCATCATGCTGTGTTCCCGTCCGATGTTTCCACCGAATCAGTAAGATGGTTTGATTGGCTCGCTGCCGTGAGCCGTAGTTCCTTATGCTACTTTACACAATGCCCTATCTGGGCGCACCTTCACGTTTTGGGTAATACCCGTCGGAATGCCGCCCCACTTCCTAAAACGCTTCCAGATCTCCACGCTGTATGCCGCGGTCTGCGCTTCACGCAGCAGCAGATGAAATTCGTCTACATAGTAGCGCGTAGTCTTGTGGGCAGCGCGGTTGATGGTCACGCGGTTCCACACCTGATCCTGTACGACAAGCATCCCGATTTTCTTGAGCTGCTGCCCGAGCTGTTTGATGTCGTAGCAGACCATGCGGTTGTTCAATTCCACGTTGGTACGATGATTGAACACGTTGAGGGAGCCTGTCACATACAGTTCCAGCGCGGTTGCCACGTTTTCCGCCTCCGGTTCTGTCATCCTGCGCAGCTCGTCGTACAGATCTCCCAGAATCGGCATCTTTTCCGGCATGGGGTCTGCGAGGTATTCCCGATACACGTTCTGCACAGCGCGGTCGATCAGGCTCTTTTCCTTTGCGCTCAATCCGTCGCGCCCGCCTACAATCAGCTCGCACAGCGACAGAATGAAGTCGGACTTGAGTGCCAGCGGTTCGTCCTCGTCGGAGTAATTGAGATTGATGTCCATCGGGTTGATGTGATCATTGCTGGTGGGCGAAATGCGGATGACCTGTCCTTGTAGCATTTGTACCAGAGGGTAATACTCGCTCTCTGGATCGCAGATGATAACGTCATCCTGCGTCAGCAGAAAGCAGTTGAGCATTTCCCGCTTGCCTGCAAACGATTTGCCCGAACCGGGCTTGCCGAGAATGATGCCGTTCGCGTTGTTCAGGTCGGTGCGGCTGGCCATGATGATGTTGTTCGACAGGGCATTGAGGCCATAGTAAAGCGCGTTGGGCCCCGGCTGGAACAGCTCCTGCGTGGTGAAAGGAACGAAAATGCCCGTGGACGAGGTGGTCAGCCCGCGCTGGATTTCAACCTGATTGATACCCAGCGGCAAGGACGACGCCAATCCTTCCTCCTGCTGAAAATCCAGTGTGACCAGATGGCAGCTCTTTTCCTGCGCCAAACTGCGAAGCTGCAGCAGATTATTTTCCATCTGCTTGCGGGTGTCCGCCGTGGTCATAATGAGAAAAGTCACCATGAACAGATGCTCGTCATGGCTTTCCAGCGATTGAAGCAGCTTTTTTACGTCCACACCGTAGGCTTCCAGACTGCTGGGCAGGATGTCGATGTCGTAGCCGGAGCGCACGGCCTTTTTCTGCTCGTCGATTTTGGTCTTGTCCAAGTCGGTCACTTTGCGCTTGACCATTTTCAGTGCTTCGGCATGATCGACAGCCTGAATGTGCAGGGATACGACCATGCCGGAGTCCAGCTCCAGCAGTTCCGCCAGCACGCGGTCGGACAGTTCCGCCGCGTTGATTTGCAGCATGCAGACCGTGGCCAGCTTTCTGCCCATGGTGAATTGCCGCCCGCTGCGAAACTCAAAGCTGCCGGGCGCAATGAAGTCTTTGGTGCTAAGTCCTGTAAGCGGGAGCCAGCACCAATCAAACTGAAAGGCTTCATTGGGATCGTCCATGTGGAGGATACCGTGCAGCAGTTTTAGCCTGTCGTACCCATCCAGCGGTTCTGCGCGAACCCCCAGGCGCTTGAAACGCATGAGCAAATCCAGCTCGATACGCTCCAGCCGTGGCTTGGCGGTCTTGATGCCGTCCGCTTCGATTCCAAAGGTAACGTATTTTGCCTTGTTCAGTCCGTGGCTGCCCTTGGCTGTCTGATTTTGCAGCATCAGCGAATACTCCTCGCGGATGCTGTCAAACGCATCGCCCTGCATGGGAATGATGATGTGCTGTTCAACAGACGCTTCGCCGGACGGAAGATTGACGAAGGAGAACTGCACATGGATACCGGGCGCAAATGAGTTGAGAATATCGCACCAGCCGTCGAAGATGGCTTCCTGATCTTCCGTCTGAGCCAGTTGGTAGTTGATGTCGTAAAAGCGCACGGTCTTGGTGTAATGGGTATCATCCACGCGGCAGATGCCGTCAGGGTACATGCGCTGATACGGGATGGTCTGCTGGGCGCTGTGCGGCATGCGCTCGTTCTTTTTTGCCTGTTTCATCAGCTCGGCAAGCTGCTTTTTTTCAACCCTTGAGAGCTTCAGCTTGGGCTTCTTTTTATCCTTTGCGGTGCTTTTTCTGAACAATGCGGGATACCTCCTGTTCGTATTGAATCTGCCGCGTGATGGCGGCGTAGAGATTGTCGGTCTTGTATGGGCGGCGTTTGGGACGCACAAAGCGGCTCTGGATGTAATGATGCAGCACCTTTTCAAGCGGCTGACCATTCTTTTCATACATGCCCAGCAGGAAGAACGGAAGCATAACGGCGATCATGGACAGCACCGCTCCGCTTCCGGGCAGCCGCTCTCTGAGCAAAAAGAAAAGCGGCAATCCAACCAGGACGCCGCCGCCAAAGCAAATGAGTTGTCGTTTGGTCAGGTTAAAAACCACTTTGGTTTTGACCTGAGCTAAGTCTTTCGGAACGGGGACAAAAGCCATACCATCATTCCTTCCTGTTAATGCGCATTGAAGATACTGCGCGCCAGACTGCTGGTCTTAAACAGCGTGAAGCATAGCAACACCGTGTAGCCGATGCACGTCCAGATGGCCTTGATCACATCCGTATCGACGGAAATAGTCTGCACCAGTACCGCGTACACCGCCACGCAGATGATGATGAGAAACGCCTGGAAGCCCAGAGCGAACAGGCTGCGCAGATAGTTTTGACCCATCTGGCCCCATTCGCGGTTGCTCATGGTCGCCATGGGGATGGGTGCAATGGATGTCACAAGATAGATTTCGATCATGCGCCCATACACGATCACAAAGATGCAGATGGTCAAGACCCATGAGATTATTCCAACCAGCAAGCTCTGGAACCATAAGCTGAACAGCGGTCCGATTTCCATTTCCATGAGCCGCGCTTCCATGTTGGTCACGACGCTGGACAGATCCATGTCGGTGTTTGACACAATGACGCCCGCCGCGTTATTGACCACATGCTGCGCCACATCAAAAACCGCCATAACGATGTTCCATGTGTTGGTGACAATCGTGACGGCCACAAAGGTTTTGAAAATCCACTTGAAGAACATGAATGTTTCAAAATCGTGCATGTTGTTGCGGTCGATAATCATCTGGATCAGCTCATAGGTCATCACAAAGGTCAGAATGATGCCCGCAATGGGCACAATGACGGTTTCTGACAGGCTTTGAATCATGCTGAATACACCGGCGTTCCATCCCTGCGGAGTCGTGCCCACGGTTGTCGCAATCTCGGAAACCTGTTCGTTTACGCTGTCAAACAGCCCTGTCAGATTGCCCATGATGCTGCCGATCAGCATTTCTTTCAACCATTCTGTAACCTTATTCCACAAAAAGTCCAATGACGGTTCACCTCCTTCGGGAAGAAATCGGGGCTTCCTTGCTTCTCGGAAAGCCCCGACCCATAGATTAACCGAACAGTCCGGACAGGAGAGGAACCAGTGTGGTGCCGATCACCGCAATGCCCGCGCCCGCCATGAGCTGTTTGATTCCCTGAGATTTTGCGCCCGATAGTGATAGGTAATCCTTTGAAATCATCGCCGGATTTTCCCCCACTCTGCACCGAGCGTGCGGCTTTCACCGCACTCGGCGCGCCATCGAATTCAGATGTCAGGGCTTCAAACACAACTTACACACTTCGTTACAGCTTTAAATTCAAAGATTGATGGGCGGCATTTCTGCCAGAACACGAAGCTTGTTTAACTTTGCTAACTGCATTGGTTCAAGATTCAGGAAGTTGAGTAGTCTCTCGATTGTTGGGTTTTGGGATGCGTGGAGAATGGTATGCACATCCTTACATATCAGTATCAGATTTGCATATTCATCGGTTCCGCCTTTGCTGACAGGCACTTTATGGTGACAGTGTATATCATGGGGAGCCATAACTTTTCCCGTGACAGCGCATTTTCCGTATTGTGCCGCATACAACGAAATCCTGTTATCCGCATACTCTATGCTTCTGCCCCTGACCGGATTTCGCATGACCCATAGCATTGTGCCAGTGTCGATTTGCAGATTCTTATGAATCAGTTTCCGACCTTCCGGCGTATACTTGTTAACTGCCTTTCTTTTGTGTTGGGCATTCTTTGGCCTCGCATATCCGATTGGGACGACAGGCCGCTTATGAAGAAATCTAAGCTGTCTGCTTTGCCCATATTTCTGCTTGATAAACCCATCTTTGAGATAACCCGTTTTGGACAGGTCGCCTTTCAGTCTGTTTCGGAGCTGTTTGTTGATATCAAAAGCCAATCTTCCGAAATCGTGTGACGCTTCCGTTGCTATACCGTAGTATTCGTGAAGGCCGGCAACCACAGAGTTGTACTTTTGCAGTTGTATGAACTGTGCATCTTCTGAGGCATGAGCCAGTTTCTTCACTTCTTCCGAAAGCTTTTCATGCGCTTTTTGATATGCTTTGTTGCTCATGTGAGACCGAACAACGTATTTCCTGCCCTTTTTACGAACTTTCAGCTTAAACCCGAGAAATTCAGAATATTGCCGTTTCAGATTCACGATTTTGGATTTATCAGGACTGATATCCAGCCCTAATCTATCCTTTAACCACATTTCTGTGGCTTTGTAGGCTCTGACAGCTTCCTCGTGGGATGTACAGAAGATTTTGAAATCATCTGCGTATCTGACTGCATGCATTTCCTTCAGTTTGCTTGTGCGCAACGCCCTATAAGTATGGCTTTTGATTTTCGTGCCCTGCACGTTATTTTTCGTTTTGAACGCTGTTTTTGTGGGCATTTCTTCCCATTGGGAAGCGATCCACCAGTCCAGTTCGTTCAATACGATATTCGCAAGCAACGGCGACAAGATTCCTCCCTGCGGAGTACCCTTTTGGGGGTACACTTTTTCGCCGTTTGGCATAATAATCGGTGCTTTTAGCATTTCTTTGAGAATGCACAGCAGCTTCTTATCTCGGATTCCCAATGCCCATATTTGACGTATCAGTTTGGTGTGGTTGATGTTATCAAAGAACCCCTTTATATCGAGGTCTACAACATGATACAAATGCTGTACCTGTATCAGCCGCATACATTGTGCGATTGCTGTTTCGGCAGAGCGATTCGGACGAAAACCGTTTGAGTTTTCGCTGAACTTTGCTTCGCAAATGGGTTCCATGACCTGCAAAACGCATTGCTGTACAATACGATCTACAATCGTAGGAATCCCCAGTGGACGCATTTTTCCATTGGGCTTTGGAATCTCCACACGCCGGACGGGGCGTGGGTGATAATTGCTGAATTGTTTTCGTATCAGTCGGACATATTCTTCCTCGCTTAATTCCATGAGGTTTTTTATTGTCCGCCTGTCCACACCAGCGGTATTACTGCCGGAATTCATTTTGATTGTCCGATAGGCAAGCTTGATGTTTTCTTCCCTCTAAATGATTTCCATGAGGTGGGTAAAGAGTTTTCCATCTCTGCTTTTGGCGTACAGACCGTCAAAAACGATTTCCATATCGTAATACTCAGAGTTGCGGATTTTTCTTTTCTTCCGTTTTCTTTCCTGCTGCTCCGAAGTCAACACAGGCACCCTCTCCTTTCGGTTTGGATTTTCTTTGTCATACTCGAAGCTGTGTTTGTTGTGTCTTGTTTTTCTTTTCTGAATTCGACTTGTGGCCGTCCCTCCACCGCTTACTTATTCACGGCTTCACAGGTACCATGCCACTACTCTCACTGGGATAAAGAATGGTTATTGCCCTCTCACGAAGGTATTTCCATCCAACACTTCACAGGCTGCAACTGCCTCCGTGTTCCCAGCTTTCCACGTTCCGATATTCCTATCATGGGACACCTTTAGGTCTTTCCTCTAAGCCTGTATCTGGTCATTGATGACCGTACCGCCTGTAACGATACATGGACTTTCATAACAACCAATTTTACTCATCCACAGACACCACCGTGTAAGGTGTACTGCCTTTCGACAGTATCAGCGTTTAGACTTGTACATTCGGAAATTTGTCAGTATTTTCATACATTCTAACCATGGGCATCCGAACCCCGGCATATAGGCAGCACCATCCACCGCTGGACAGATTTCGTGTTCGGTCTGAAAACCGGATTTACGGCTGCTCTCTGCCGACTTCACCGAGCTCTATAACATTGGGGGAAATCCGTTGCATGGACTTCCTGCCATTCGGAGTATTAGGCGGGCGCTTCAAGGCGTTACCCTTTCATTTCACCCATCGGAATATCAGTTCTCCAAAGTTTTGGGCTACATGCCCTTCGACTTTGTGCGTAAGCTTTTCACTTACGAACGTGTCGCACGATTATCATTTCCGTAACCTTCCAGCAGGTTTACCAGTCCCCATACGCCAACACCGGCGCCCAGCGCAACAACGAGAGTTTGCAGCGTCGTGATTGCAGAAGTGAAAAAGGCCATAAGTCATATCCTCCATTTGTTTGTTGAGATGAAAAAAGCCGCCATCAATAGGCGGCATAGGGATCGAAGATAAAATCTTCATCGGTCGAATCGGGTTCGTCAGTTTCAGCGGAAATCTCGTCCTCGTCTACGCTCGTTTCAAAAACATGATAGCTTTCATCTGCCTTCGGCTTCATGCGGCGGGAGAGAAAGCGGTCGATGTGAAAGGTGTTGCGCGGATCGGCATCCGACAAGTATTTGTAGTAAGGGTGCTTGGTAATATCGTACTTGTCGGAGAGAAAAGGACGGACGCCGCGTAGTTGCAAGATACATTTGCGCCCATCCAGCACGGCTAATTCGTCAACGGACATCAGCTCCTTTCCGAGTTTCTGATAGTTCAGACTGTGACTGGTTTCCTTGCCGCGGCTTTCGCCTGTGTTGTAGGTGTCGATGGTTTCGCGTCCCAGCGTTTCAGCCAGTTCCTTGAGCGTTGTGCGCTCCTTGCCGCCCAGAAAGATCATGCTGTCGCAGTTGCCCACGATGGTATCAGCATTGTCTTTGTAAATCGCCTTGAGCTGGCTTTGCGCCTGCAAGACGAGGCAGGCAGAGATTTCGCGGCTGCGGATGGTTGCCATCAGCTTTTCCAGCTTGGGAATCTGGCCGATGTTGGCCGCTTCGTCGATCAGACAGCGCACATGCACCGGAAGTCTGCCGCCGTACACATCATCCGCCTTTTCGCAAAGCAGATTAAATAGCTGCGTGTAGCACAGCGAAATCAGGAAATTAAAGGTATCATCTGTGTCGGACATGATGAGGAACAAGGCGGTTCGCTGATCCCCAAGGGTATCCAGTTCCATTTCGTCATACTGCGTCAGGGAGCGCAGTTCTGCGATGTCAAAGGGCGCAAGCCGCGCACCGCAAGAGATGAGGATGCTCTTGGCGGTCTTTCCAGAGACGAAAAGTCAAGGACTTTTTCATCAAATTCAAAAAGAAGTCACATTTTGCGGACTTCCTCACGGAGCAGACGCTTGATTTTGTCCTCCATCGTCTCTTTTGCGGTCTCGCTGAAATGGACACGGACGATATAGGTTGTCTTGCCGATCTGCTTTCTGACAGTC
>ERZ779888.826-NODE-826-length-33903-cov-7.222849_pt1 | contig 33903 bp, 20 predicted proteins | sample MGYA00511245_ERZ779888 | MGnify/ENA primary metagenome ERZ779888 (study PRJEB29588, sample SAMEA2155255) | human gut metagenome | biome: human gut; feature: human-associated habitat; material: faeces | place: Denmark | collected 2008/2010 ...
TGCCGGCAACCGAAAGGAACTGAAGCGCGCCATCTCGGCGAATGGCCAGCAAGGCAACGACATCGGCATATCGGGCCTTGATTTCATCCGCCAGCGTGCGCACGGAGTCTGCAGCAGCATCGCCGAGATCGGCCGTGACGAGGCGAAGCGATTTGACCGACTTGGCACCGGCGAGAATGTCATCCAGCCGGGAAGCGGCAATTTTGGCGTTGAGTGACTCGATTTCCTTTTTGGAGGCGGAAAGTTCGGCCTGAAGAACGGCGGCGCGCTGAGGCAGATCGGCAAGCATAGAAACCTTGAGCGTTTTGGCTGTATCGGCGAGCAACTCTTCGTTCTTGGCAATATACTTCATAATACCAAGGCCGGTAATGGCCTCGATCCGGCGAACGCCGGCAGATACCGAGGATTCGGAGATGATTTTGAAAAGTCCCACCTTGGCGGTATTGTCCATATGCGTACCGCCGCAAAGTTCCGTGGAAAAGGTTCCCATCTTGACCATGCGGACGCGGGCGCCGTATTTTTCGCCGAATAGCGCCATGGCCCCCTGCTTTTTGGCTGTTTCAAGATCGGTTTCCTGGGTGACAATAGGTTCTCCGAGCAGAATGTGCGCATTGATGAGGGATTCCACGTGCGCAAGCTCTTTGTCGGTCAGGGGGGCAAAATGGGTAAAATCAAAGCGTAGATGCTGATTGTCTACATAGGAACCAGCCTGCTCCACGTGATTTCCCAGTACCTGGCGCAATGCGGCCTGTAAGAGATGGGCCGCGGAGTGGTTTCGCATGATGGCCAGCCGGCGCATCTGATCGACTTCGGCTCGGATGGGATCGCCGACACGGACATCACCATTGACAAGCGAACACAGATGCAGATATACACCGTCAGCCTTCTTGGTGTCGGTGACGGTAATCATGGTGTCGTGGTCATAAATGGTGCCGGAATCGCCAATCTGGCCGCCGCTTTCGGCATAAAAGGGCGTCTTGTCCAGCACCAGCGTGCAAAGACCCTCGCTGACGTAGTCCACCGATTCTTCACCGACGAGAATAGCAATAACTTTGGCACCGTCCGTGGTTGTTTCGGTATAGCCGGTAAAAGTCGTCTTGGGCAACTCGGACAGAAAGGTTTTAGAACTCTCACTCCAACCGGAAATATTGGCACGGGCACTGCGGGCGCGCTCTTTCTGGCGTTTCATCAGAGTGTCGAAAACCTCTTGGTCAACATTCAGGTGTTTTTCTTCCAGAATCTCGCGTGTGAGGTCAATGGGGAATCCGAAGGTATCGTAAAGTTTGAAGACCTCCTCTCCGGCAATGGTATCGACACCGTCGGTCATCGCGCGGCTGATTAGGTTGGTCAGAATGGAAAGGCCGGCGTCAATGGTAGCATCAAAGCGCTCTTCTTCCATGGCAATGACCTTCAGGATATAGGCCTCTTTTTCGGAAAGCTCGGGATAAGCCGACCGGTTCTCTCCGATGGCTACCCGGCACAGATCGCAAAGGAAGGGACGGTTGATGGAGAGCAATTTCCCATGGCGGCAGGCGCGGCGGATGATGCGGCGGAGCACATAGCCTCTGCCCTCGTTGGAGGGAATGACGCCATCGGCGATCATGAACATGGCGCTCTTGATATGGTCGGTGCAGACCCGGATGGAAATGTCGTCTTCCTTATCCTTGCCATAGGTCTTTCCGGCGATCTCGCAAACCTTGTCCAGAATCTTGCGGATGGAATCCACCTCGAACATATTGTCTACGCCCTGCATGACGCAGGCCAGTCGCTCCAGTCCCATGCCGGTATCAATGTTTTTCTGCGTCAGTTCGGTATAATGTCCTTTTCCGTCGCTGTTGAACTGCGAAAAGACATTGTTCCAGATCTCCATGTAACGGTCGCAGTCACAGCCGGGGCGGCAGTCGGGAGAGCCGCAACCGTATTTTTCGCCGCGGTCAAAGTAGATCTCGGAGCAGGGGCCGCAGGGACCGGTGCCGTGCTCCCAGAAGTTGTCGGCCTTGCCCAGCCGTGTAATCCGCTCGGCCGGGACGCCTACCACCTCGTTCCAGAGACGGAAGGCTTCTTCATCGTTTTCATAAATGGAAGGCCAGAGTTTTTCGGCCGGAATTTCCAGCGTTTTCGTCAGAAACTCCCATGCCCACGGAATGGCCTCTTCTTTGAAATAGTCGCCGAAAGAAAAGTTTCCCAGCATTTCAAAGAAAGTACCGTGCCGCGCCGTGTGACCGACGCGCTCCAGATCCGGCGTACGGATGCACTTCTGACAGGTGGTGACGCGACGGCACGGCGGCTCTTCTTCTCCGGTGAAATATTTTTTCATCGGCGCCATGCCGGAGTTGATGAGCAGGAGGGATTTGTCGTTGATGGGAACCAGCGGGAAAGAGGGCAGACGCAGATGCCCCTTGGATTCAAAGAAAGAAAGATATTTCTCGCGCAGTTCGTTGAGTGAAGTCCATTTCATAGCGGTAGCCTTTCATTCACTTAAAATAAATAATCATCCTATTATAGCACCCGCTTCTTCTTTCTGTCAAGAGATTTCGGCGCTTTTTTGAAATCGGGTTTTACGGGCCCGCTTTAAAAAAGAAGCAATTTTTTTACATTAAATTCATTTTTCCGAAAAAAGGGGATTTTTGCTGTGTAGCGCATGGTCGATTACTACAGATTGGAAGAAAATCTTTTGGTCAAAGTGATGAAAAAATCGAACGGAATGTGAAGTATTTGTCGATTGGTTGAAATAAAATCACTAAATTGGTATAATAAGATAAATAAAATAATTGCAAAAGGGGGCGTATGCGTTTGAAAAGAAAAATTCTTTGTCTTGTTCTTTCTTTTCTGATGCTGACGGGCTCGGTTTCGCTTTTTTCTTCCTGCCGCTCATCCAAAGGGAGCGTTTCGCTGGATTTTTCAAAGTACAAGGTAATCTTTGCCTATGGCGTTTCCGAGATGCTGGAAGACTGCATCTATGACCTTTGCGACGCACTGGGCGAAAAGACCGGCGCCGCGCCCAAGCGCGAGATTGATTCCGGCAAGGAGACCGTGGTGAATGACGACTATGAGATCCTGATCGGAAAGACCCTGCGGCCGGAGACGGAAGAGGCGCTCTCCAAGGTGAGCGGGGACGGTTATACGGTGGCGGTCATCGGCAACAAATTGGTCATTGCCGGTACCAACAATCTTTTCACCTATCAGGCGATCTCTTATTTTTCGGAGAAATATCTGTCCGGCCAGACGATCCCGGATATTGCCAAAAAGGAAGTTTTCTCGAATTGCCAGACCGTTTTGATCAACGCCGGCTATCAGCTGGTGTACGGCGCTTCGCTGGATGACAAGGACGGCTGCGTATACGGCAGCGACTACCGTACCGACACGGAAAACCCGGACGCGTGGGATTATCCCGTGGTTGCCGCGCACCAGATTGCTTCGGCCATCCGGAAAGTGACGGGGGAGAACGAAAGCGATTTCGGTTTTATAAAGGACACCCGCACAAAAGAATATGAAATCCGGGTCGGTTGGGTGGACCGGCAGGAGACCACGGATTTTCTTTCTGCGATGGATGCCGATGAATACGGTTTTTCGGTGGGAGAAAAGACGGTGACTGTGGCCGGCCAGAACGATGTCATGCTGAGGGCGGCGGTCTCGCTTTTTTTGGACGCTATCAAAGACGGCGCAACGAGGGCCGGCGACCGGACCGAGATCCGGATCCCGTTGGGCCTGAAAATCATTAAAACTTCCCAAACCAGTTGGAGACTGGATTTCCCGCGTCCGATCGGGGAAAACATTCAGCTTTCCGGTTCGGTGGATGTCAGCGACCGTTCTCTTGAACTTTACTATACCGGCAGCGGCGTGAGCGCGGCCGCCTATCGCACCTATTGCGATGGACTGAAAGCCGCCGGATATGAGGTCCGCAGTGAAAACAGCATTGAGGGCAGTCTGTTTACGCAGTTTGCAAACGAAAGTGCCGGCATAACGCTTTATGTGACCTATGCGGCTTTTTCCCATGCCAAGGAGGAATCCGTCAAAATCTATAATCCCGCTTTCCGGATCGTCAGCGCGCCGCTTTCTGCGGTCAACCTGCCGGATGACGAATTGCTAAGCGAAAAGCAGACTTATAAAAAACTGACCGACAGCCGCATCACTTCCATGCAACTGGATTACGGCGCATGGGAAGATGATGACGGAAACTGGGGCAATGCCTATATTCTCACGCTGGAGGACGGTTCTTTTGTGGTGATCGACGGCGGCGGAAGCAACCGCCAGCCAACGGACCGCTTACGTTTGTTCCGGGTGTTGCAGGACCTCTACACGCAGGCGCACGGCGCCGCGCCGACGGCCGCCGCACCCATCACGATCGCTGCCTGGTATCTCACGCATCAGCATTATGATCATTATGCCAATTTCGTGGATTTCTGCGGGACCTACGGCTCTCAGGTACGGGTGGAACGCGTGTTTGCCAATTTCCCCTCCGATTCCGAGTGCTACAACTCTTACGATCCGAACCAGACGGTGCGCAACGGCCTTCCCGCTCTTTCCAGAAAAGTGCTGGGCGGAATGAAATATTATAAACTTCATTCCGGGCAGAAGCTCTACCTCAGGAATCTGGAGCTTGAAGTGCTTTATACGCACGAGGATATTTATCCGAATACCATAGATATGTTCAACGAGACCTCCACGGTCATTCGCTTTACGGTGCACAACACCGACGGAAAGGGCAACCGGCAGGGGAAGAGTACCTCCATGCTGTGGTTGGGCGACCTCCATACCAAAGGCAGTCAGTGCCTGCGGGCGATGTACGGCAGTTATCTGAAGAGCGACATGGCACAGATGGCGCATCACGGCTATGAGGGATGCGAGCTCCGCCTGTATCAGCTGGCGGCCCCCACGCTGCTGTTCTGGCCGGCCGGATTTGACACGGCCTTCTGGTGGGAAATTGACGATTATTTCTGTGACAATGACGGAAATTATGAAGAATTCCAGGAGATTAACTATCGTGTGGTGCGCGATATTTCTTCCATTGAATATATTTTAGTGGCGGATCGCTATAACACCACCATCACCCTGACGAAAAACGGCCCGGATTACAATCATCTTTATGACGCCGGGGGGAGCGGAAGCCCGTCTTTCTCCAGTGGATGGACGAAGTCTCCGTTGATACGGAAATAATAATGTAAACAAAAACAAAGGGATATAAAGGAGCAGAAATCATGACAAAGAAGATTCTCAGTTTACTTTTGTGCCTCGTGATGCTTTGCGGTGTGCTGGGGTGTTTTGCCTCCTGCGCCAAATTTGGCAAAAAGCTTGACCTCACGGAGTACAATGTCGTTTACGCCTCGGATCTTTCCAACAACATGAAAGACCGCGCCATGGCTCTTGCCAGTGCATCCGCTGAAAAAGCGGGAATCCACATGAAAAGCCGCAATGACGAAAGCGATGTGGACGCCTATGAGATTCTGATTGGCGACACCAACCGCCCGGAAAGCGCCAAGGTCAAGAGCAAGATCAAGGGCTACGGATACCGTATTGCCGTGGAAAACAACAAGGTCGTGATCGTCGGTTCGACCAATCTGCTGACCGGCATTGCCATTGACAAATTCATTTCGCTCTATTTCTCCGAGGAGACGACCTCGAGCGTATTCAAAATCGCCACCACGGCCGTCAACAAGATGGAAATGTTTGAGATGAACGCTTCCTATTCTTTTGTCTGCTCGGAAACGAATTCTTTCGTCCGCCGCACCAACCAGCGCGGCCCCACGGTCTACGGAGATGAATATAAAGAGGGACTGGATTATCCGGTTGTCGCACTGAACCTGATTTATGAATCCATTCTTTCGCTGGCGCCCACCACGGACATCGGCTATGGCCGTTTTACGGATAAAAATGCAGAAAAGGAACACGAGATCTCTGTGGGCCCCACCACCCGTGGCTATACGCACGATTTCATGAAAGAACTGGATGTCGACAAGTTCGGCTATCAGATCAAGAACGGCAAGATTGCGGTACTGGGACTCAACAACACCATGCTGCGCCGCGCCGTGAACGCTTTTGTGAACGCGATGACGGATTCGGTCATCAAGGGGAGCGGAGACACCTGGGACAAGGTGGTGCTTCCTGCGGATTACACCTATATTTCCAGCGCTGACAAGTCAAACTGGCGCACGGATTTCCCGCGGCCGGAAGGGGAGAACATCCTTTTGACCGGTTCGGCGGATGTGGCCGACAATTCGGTGGAATTTTATTATACCGGTAGCGGTGTGAACGCGGACGCTTTCCGCACCTACTGCGAAAAACTGGAGGCCGGCGGCTTTAAACTGCACTCGCATAACGAGATTGAAGACAGCCTTTTCAGCACCTATATTGATTCCGCCAAGCACATTGTGCTTCATGTCACTTATGCGGCCTACAAACACGCAGAAGAGCAGAATGTAACGCTCTTTGAGCCCTGCCTGCGCATTGTTGCGGCCGACAGCGATGATGTGACGGTCCTGCCGACCAAACTGCTCTCTCCGGATTTCTCTTACAAAAAAGTGACCGAAACCCGCCTGACCGCCATGCGCCTGGACTACAGAGATGACGGTGAGATGTACGGCAACAACTATATCATCACGCTGGAGGACGGCTCCTTTGTGGTGTTGGACTGCGGCTTCAGCACTGCCGCGCACAAGACCCGGCTTTATAACATTCTGGCCGATCTTTATTATCAGAATTTCGGCAAACAGCCCTCGGCTGACAGCCCGATTACCATTGCGGCCTGGTATATGACGCACGGTCACGGCGACCACTACTCCACTTTTATGGCTTTTTGCGAGTCGTTCGGTTCCAAGTTCAAACTGGAGAGCATCATTGCCAACTTTACCTCCGATGAGGAATGTTATAACACTCTTGACCCCAACAACACGGTCCGCGACGGCTATAAGAGCATGGCCAACAAAACGCAGGGAACCACGATCTATTATAAAGTTCATTCCGGCGATGTTTTCTACCTGCGCAATCTGAAGATGGAAGTGCTCTACACGCACGAGGACCTCTATCCGCAGTCCCTGGAGTATTTCAACAACTCCTCCACGGTCATTCGCACTACCTTCCTTGCCACTGACGGAAAGGGCAATCAGGAAGGGAACGGCACCAGCATGCTGTGGTTGGGCGACCTCCAGTTCAAGGGTAGTAAGTGCCTGCGCGCCATGTACGGCGACTATCTGAAGACCGACATGATTCAGGTGGCGCACCATGGCGGCAACGGCAGTGAATGGGAACTTTACAAACTGGCGGACCCCACAATCATCTGGTGGCCGCACAGCCGCTCGGTCTATGAATATATGACCAGCAATATCGGAACCAATGTCAACAAGAAGATTGACTATAAAATCATTACCGAACTGAAAAAAGCAAAATGGCTGATCCTTTCGGATGGCTATAACACCACTATGACCATTACCAAAAACGGGCCGGACACTTCGTTTACCAATGCGGGAGAAAAGACCGCCATCAGCACGGGGCGGTATATTATCCCGATGAACACGACCAAGTAATTGTAAATTTTAATTTTCAGCGGAAGAAAAAGAGGTAATAAACATGAAACGAATTTTGGGAGCCGCATTTTGCCTTCTTATGCTTTTTTCAATGGTTTCTCTCTTTTCGTCCTGCGGCGCAGGCGCAAAAAAGAAAGTGGATCTGTCGGATTACACCCTTGTTTACGGTGCCAAAGGGATTTCCGGCGGCGCGGATGACCGTATTTTTGAATTCAGCGAAGCTATGAACGCTTCGCTGGGTACGGATGCGTACTATAAGGCGGATTTCGGACAAGAAACGGTTGCCAGCGATGACCATGAGATCCTCATCGGCGATACCGCGCGTGTGGAAAGCGCCGAGGCAAAAGACCGCATCAAAGGGGACGGATACTGCATTGAAGTCACCAAAAACAAAATCGTGATCGTGGGCAGCAGTACCTATTTCACGCTGATGGCGCTGGATGTTTTTGAGAAAGAATATTTCTCCGAAAAGCGCGACAATGCCACGCTCCAGATCCGGAAACGGACCGTTGCTTCCAATTTGCCGGTGTTGGTGTTTGACGCCTCTTATTCCTATGTGTATTCGGCGGCACTGGATGACCAGAAGGGCTGTGCCTATGGCGACAGTTATGTTAAGACCACTGAAAATCCGGACGCTTTTGACTATCCGGTGGTGGCGGCCCAGCGCATTGCGAAGGCGCTGGGGAAAGTGCTGAATGTAGAGAATCCCGTTTCCCGCGCGGTGAAAGACAACGCGCCTGCCGGAGAGCATGAGGTTCTGGTCGGTGATGTGGACCGCGAGGCTGCACGGACGGCCGCCGCCAAGTTGGACGCCGACCGGTATTCCGTTACGCTGTCGGGTGGGAAGGTGATTATTTCCGCCCGCAACGATGTCACCCTGCGCGCCGGAGTCACGGCATTCTTGAATATGGTGACGGACTGCACGGTGACGAATGAGGGGGGCAATTCCGAGATCCGTTTGCCTGCGGATTACGAAAAAGTTTTCACCTACAAGAACGCCAGGTGGATTTCGGATTTTCCGCAGCCGGAAGGAGAGGGCATTGAACTTTCCGGTTCGGTGGATGTCTATGACAGCACGCTGGAGTATTATTACACGGGTTCCGGCGTGACCGCCGCCGCTTTCCGCGCCTATTGCGGGAAGCTGGAAGCGGCCGGATATACGCGGTATATGGAAAACGAGATTGCCGGCAGTCTCTTTGCCACCTATATCAACGACCAGAACACAATCCATGTTGCCTATAACGCGTTTGAATATCTGGAGAGTGCAGAGAACATTACCCAGAACCTGAAGACCTGCCTGCGGGTGATTACTTCGCCGCGCAATGCAGTGAATCTTGTGCCCGAAAGCGTTAAAACGCAGAATCTTTCCTATAAGAAGGTGACCGATACCAAGATCACTTCCGTGCGCCTTGACCGCCCGACGAACGGCTATGTCCGGGGCAATGCTTATATCATGACGCTGGAGGATGGTTCTTTCATCGTGCTGGACGGCGGTGTGCCCGTTGACAACGACTACAACAAGACCCGGCTTTACAATGTACTCTGCGACCTGCACCGGCAGGTCTACGGCACAGCGCCCTCGGCCGAAAATCCCATTGTCATCTCGGCCTGGTATCTGACGCATCTGCACAATGACCATTTCCAGAATTTCCGCGACCTTCTGCAGGCTTACGGTTCTCAGATGGAGTGCCACTATCTCATTGCCAACTTTGCTTCCGACAGCGAGACCTATAACTGCTTTGACCCCAATCCCTCCCTCCGGGACGGTATCAACGCCGTTTTGAAGTATCCCCGCGGCGGCATGACCTATGTGAAAGTACATACGGGGCAGAAACTCTATTTTGCCAATGTAGAAATGGAAGTCCTCTGCACGCACGAAGACCTTTACCCCAACCGTGTTCTCATGTTCAATGATACCAGTACGGCCATTCGTTTTACCACCTATACGACGGACGGGAAGGGGAATATCACTTCTGAGAACCCCACGACCTCCATTTGGTTGGGCGACCTTTTTGAGGGCGGAAGCCAGTTTATGCGCGCCAACTACGGCAGCTATCTGGAGTCCGACATGGTTCAGGTGGCACATCACGGCTATAACGGATGCGAGCTGGAGTTTTACAAGCAGGTCAACGCCCGGATTGTCTGGTTCCCGCATGGATCCGGAGATTTCTGGTGGTTGATCAATCCGGACGCTTGCAAAGACTATTGGCAGGCCATTGACCGCGCCGTGGCCTTTGACTTGCCGCGCGTGGAATATGTCATCACAATGGATGGCTATAACACCACCGTGACCTTTGACAAAAACGGCAACCCGGACTTTGAGAATCTTACAAACATTGCGGATGGCTATGCCCAGTCCGGCGTGCCGATTCAGTACGGCACTTATGTGATCCGGGTCAAAGACCAGAAAACGTAAAAACCGTCAAAAAGGAGTTCATTATGAAACGAATCCTAAGCTTTACCCTGTGCTTGCTTATGCTTGTGTCTCTGGTGCCGCTTTTTGCCTCCTGCGGCCCAAACAGCAAGAAAAAAATAGATCTTTCCGATTATCAGGTGATTTACGGAAACAAGAATCTTTCGGAAAGCGCGGATGACCAGATTTACGATTTCGGACAGACGCTCAAGGACAAATTGGGTATTGACCTGACCTGTATGCCCGATCTTTCCAGCGAAAGCGTTGCCAGCGAAGACCACGAGATTCTGATTGGCGACACCATGCGGATCGAAAGCCAGGAGGCCAAGGATCGCATCAGCGGAGACGGCTACTGCATTGAAGTTACCAAAAACAAGATCGTAATCGTGGGTAGCAGCACCTATTTTACGCTGTTGGCACTGGAAACTTTTGAAAAAGAATATCTTTCCGGAGAAATCTCTGGCTCCACGCTCGCTATTCAGAAACGTACGGTGGTTTCCGATCTGCCGGTGCTGCTTCTTGATTCGTCTTTTAATTATATTTATTCAATCAAACTGGACGCGGCAATCGGATGCGTGTTCGGAAAAGATTATGTGACCTCCTCTGAAAATCCGGCCGCCTATGACTATCCAGTGGTGGTTGCACAGCGGCTTTCCAAAACCATCAACGATACGATCGGTTCCACCAAGGGTGCCGCCGCCGCGATGGCCGACAACAACAAGCTCAATAAAAACGAAGTGCTGGTCGGCGATGTGGATCGGGATGAGACCCGCGCGGCCGCGGCCAAACTGGATGCCAATCAGTATTCTCTGACGGTTTCCGGAACCCGGATTATACTTGGCTCGCGGAATGATGTTACGCTGCGTGCCGCTACCACGGCTTTCCTGAATCTGGTCAATGACTGCACTCTGACTGATGCAGACGACAATGTCACCATCCGGATACCCGCCGAATATGAGAAAATCTACACTTATACCGGCACCAAGTGGATTTCTGATTTTCCGCGGCCGGAGGGCGAGGGAATTGAACTTTCCGGTTCGGTAGATCTGTATGACAGCACACTGGAGTATTATTTTACCGGAAACGGCGTCAATGCGGCGGCTTACCGCGCCTACTGCGAAAAGCTGGAGGCGGCCGGTTATACCCGGTATATGGAAAACGAAATTGAGGAGAGCCTGTTCCGCACCTATGTGAACAGTGAAAACACCCTCCATGTCACTTACTCGGCGTTCAAATACGGCAAAGAGGAAGGCCTTGGAAACAAGCTGAAGACCTGCATCCGGGTGATTGCCGCGCCCCGTTCGGCCGTCAATCTTGTCCCTGAAAGCGTCAAGACGCAGAATCTTTCCTACACGAAGGTGACCGAAACCAAAATGACTTCCATGCGCCTGGATTACAGCAGCGGAAGCTGGGGCAATGCCTATATCATGACGCTGGAAGACGGTTCTTTCATCGTGCTGGACGGCGGCGCAAACAAGAGCGCGGTCGACAAAAACCGGCTTTACAATGTGCTCTCGGATCTTCATACCCAAGCCTACGGAAGTACTCCGAACGCCAACAATCCGATTGTAATCTCAGCCTGGTACCTGTCTCACCTGCACATGGATCATTACTCTAACTTTTACAGCTTTTTGCAGACTTACGGTCCAAAAACCGAATGTCACTATCTTATTGCCAATTTTGCCTCTGACAGCGAGACTTATAACTGTTATGATCCAAATCCGACCCTGCGGAATGCCATTGGTTCGGTATCCAAATTCCCCAAGGGCGGCATGACCTATGTAAAAGTGCATGCCGGACAGAAACTCTATTTTGCCAATGTGGAGCTGGAAGTGCTTTATACCCACGAAGAACTTTATCCGAACCGTGTAACGCTCTTCAATGATACCACCACGGTGATTCGTTTCAAAACCTATACCACCGACGGAAAAGGGAACATCACTTCTGCTGCCCCCACTACATCGGTGTGGCTGGGCGACCTTTATGAGGGCGGCAGCCAATTCCTGCGGGCAAGTTATGGCAGCTATCTGGAATCGGATATGGTTCAGATCGCGCACCACGGTTATAACGGCTGCGAATTGGCGCTTTATAAGCGCATCAACGCCAAATATGTGTGGTTCCCGAACGGCGAGGGTTGGGTTTGGGGGAACATCAACAGCAACGGCGCTTATGCGGCCATTGACCGGGCTGCATGCCAACTCCCGCGCGTGGAATATGTTATTCTGCTGGATCGCTATAATACCACGGTAACCATTGATAAAAACGGCCCTGATTTTGATGCGCTTTATAATGCGGCGGACGAGATCGGGAACGACTCCGGTTCAATGATTGAATATTCAAACGGCCTTGCCTCCAAAAAGGGTTCTGTCATCCGAATAAAGAAATAAACAAAATCACTACCGCCATCGGGCGGTAGCGATTTTGTTGCTTTATATCCCGGTCATTCGTCCTCGCACAGGGCCGCTCCGATCACGGTGCCGTACTGCGCGTTTTCGGGAATGAAAAAGTGAATGCCAAAGGTCTTTTCCAATACGGCAAAAACCTGCCGGATGGGCGCGATCCGTGTGAGATTTCCGGTCAGAACCACATTGGAAAGGCCATAATTCCGGGCGGCGAAGACCGAGAGCATTCCGATGGTCTCGCCGACCATGTTGACAATGCCAAGGGCAATGTCATGTTTGTTGGCCATGTCGCTCAGCTTTCCGAAGTTGGAGGCAGTCAGTTCATAATTGACGCCCGGGTAAAGGTCCTTGGTGGAAATATCCCGGATGCGCAGGTCCACTTTGGAGAGATCTCCGCCTTCACAGAGTTCTTCAATGTGAGAAACCGTGTCCACCCCCAGCATCTTGTGCGACAGGCCCACCAGTGTGCCGCCGCCGACGCCGGTTCCACCCAGATATTCCACGGTGGTCTTGCCGTTTGCTTCTTTTTTGGCGTGGATAATGGCCGTACCGGTGCCCATGCTGACGACAATTGCGTCCGTGAGCTCCGAAAGATAGAGGCCGCCCAACCCCACGCTGGTGAATTCCGGCACTATCCGGCAGGAAAGCCCGTCATAAAGCGGATTGCGCGCAAATGCAGAACCCACACCGGTCATGAGTACCCGGTCGATCTCTTTCATGGAAAGACCGTTTTCCATGGTGAATTTTCCGAATGCCCCGTAAATAGAGGTTACGGGGTCTCCCGCGCGCACCCAGAGCGGCGGAATCAATTCTTTTTGTTGCCCGTTTTCCCGAAAGCCCACGATCTTTGTGGTACTGCCGCCAACATCAATGCCCAAAACCGTTTTCATGTGAAAATTCACTCCTTTAGTTGCTTTATTCATTGTAGCACAGCCTTGAAAAAAAATCAAGTATATGATATAAGATATTGTATACGGCATTTCGCGCCGTTGACACTTGCTTTGGCCTGGCGCCGTCTTTCTGAAAGGAAATCTTATGAACTTTAAAAATCCGGAATTATCCGTTCTTTCCTCGAAAAAACTGTATATTTTTGACATGGACGGCACCATTTATCTCGGTGCCAAAGTTTTTCCGTTTGCCATCCGGTTTATTGACCATTTGCGCGCGGCGGGGAAGCAGGTGCTGTTTTTTACCAATAATGCCTCTCATACCCCCGATTATTACCTTGAAAAACTGGGACGGATGGGCTTTTCTCCCAAGCGGGAGGAAATTATGACCTCGGGCGATGTGACGGCCGCTTTTTTGCTTCGTCACCGTGCAGGAAAGAGCGTTTATCTGGTAGGCACGCCTGAGCTGACCGAAAATTTTCATGCGTCCGGGATTTCATTGCTGACCGGAAAAGAGCCCCGCGCCGATATTGTTGTGACCAGCTTTGATAACACGCTGACCTATGAAAAATTAAGCGAAGCCTGCCGTCTGATCCGGGGCGGCGCGGAATATCTTTCTACACACCCGGATGTCACCTGTCCCACCGAAACGGGATCTGTACCCGACAGCGGAGCCATTGCCGCTTTCATCACAGCTGCCACCGGCCAAAACCCCATTTATTTCGGGAAGCCCTACCCGGAGACGGTGGAAATGATCTGCGAAACGACCGGATGTGAAACCGGGGAAATGGCCATTTTCGGGGATCGGCTCTATACCGATATCGCCATCGGCCGCCGCTATGGAATCACGGCCGTGCTGGTGCTTTCCGGCGAGACTAAAGCCGCCGATGTCGAAGCGGCCGCGCCGGCCGACCGTCCGGATTTCTTGTTTGAATCTTTGAATGAGGCAGACCGGGCGCTTTTTGGAATTTCAAACTGAAAGGAGCAAAAGATGGCATTTGATGCCGGATATCTGGCGGCCGTTGCCGGCGAAATCCGAAAGGAAGCGTTGGGCGGCAGAATCGAAAAAATTACACAGCCGGAGCGCGACACGCTGATTTTTCAGATGCGCAGTTTCTCCGGAGGGCGACGATTGCTTATAAACGCAGGTTCGGCCAATCCGCGCATCGGATTCACCGAAAATATTTTTGAAAATCCGCAAAATCCGCCGCTTTTTTGCGTGCTTTTACGCAAACACCTTTCCGGCGCCAAGCTTTCGGGCGTGCAGCAAGAGGGTTTTGAACGGGTGCTGACCCTCACTTTTGAGACGCGGGACGAAATGGGGTATCCCTGCGAGCGTCGTCTGGTGGCCGAAATGATGGGGAAATACAGCAATCTTGTTTTTACTGACGGACAGGGAAAGATCCTTTCGGTACTTCGTCCGGTGGATTTCACCACCAGCTCGCTTCGTCAGTTGTTGCCCGGCATGCGCTATGAGTTGCCGCCACCGCAGGAAAAAACCAATCCTTTAACGGTTACGCGGGCTGAATTTTCGGTTCTTTTGTCGGCGGCCGGTGAAAAAAACGCCGCCAAATGGATCACGGCCTCGTTTCTCGGCGTCAGTGCGCCGGTTGCGCGTGAGATTGTGTTCCGCGCAACCGGAGACGGAGACTGTACGGCTGCCGGGGCAGATCCGCAAAAACTGGCCGATACCTTTTTGGGGATTTTTGACCGGATTAAAAAGGAATCTTTTTCGCCCTGCATGGTGACGGACGAGACCGGAAAACCGGCGCTTTATGCTTTTTTGGAATTGACGGAGTTTCCGGATCTGCGTCATTTTGACAGCCCCAGCGCGCTGCTGGATGTCTGGTTTGGCGAGCGGGACAAGGCCGCCCGCGTACATCAGCGTGCAGCGGACATTCTGCGGCTTCTGACCAACGCCGAAAACCGCATTTCTCATAAACTTTCACTTCAGCGTTCGGAACTTGCCGAAAGCGAAATGGGAGAACACTATCAAAGACTCGGCAATCTCATTGTGCAAAACTGTTACGCGCTCAAAAAAGGAGACGCCCGCGCGGAATTGACCGATTATGGGAATCCTTTGCCGGACGGCGATTTTGCGCGCGTCACGGTGGAACTGGATCCTCGCCTCACGCCTGCCGCCAATGCCCAGCGCTATTTTAAAAAATATGCCAAAAGCAAAAGCGCCAAGGTGGAACTGACCCGCCAGATCGCGCTGGGAGAGCGGGAATTATCCTATCTTTCCAGTGTTAAAACCGCGCTGTCCACGGCCGAAACGCCGGCCGATCTGTTGGAGATCCGTGAGGAACTGGCCAAATCCGGTTACGGCAGCCGTGTGAAAAATCAGCCGGGGCTTCCCAAAAAGAAAGCGCCCGGCTATGCCGAATACCGCACGGAAGGCGGCTATCGTGTGCTTTGCGGAAAAAATAATCTGCAAAACGAGGAAATTACGCACAGGATTGCCGGAAAGAATGACTATTGGTTTCATGCCAAGAACCGCCCCGGTTCCCATGTGGTGCTTTTGCTGGAAGGAAAAGGCGAGCCGGAGGCCAAAGATTTTACAAGGGCGGCCGAGATCGCCGCGCTTTTTTCGGATGCCGCCGGCGCACCGCTGACCGAAGTAGATTATACGCTGGTGCGGAATCTGAAAAAGACGCCCGGCGATCATCCGGGATTTGTCGTGTATCATCAGAACTGGAGCGCGGTGGTCAGTCCGGATCCGGCTGTCATCGGCGCTTTGCGTGTAAAATAAATCCCCAAAAAAGAAGGAAAGGAGGGAACGGCTTTTGATTTTGATTATCGCCGAGAAACCAAGTCTTGCGCGGAATATTGCCTCTGCCATCGGGCAGATGAACCGGCGCGAGGGGTATCTGGAAGGAAACGGCTATCTGGTGACATGGGCTTTCGGGCATCTTTTTTCCCTGGTGGATATTGAAAGCTATACCGGCGGCGAGAAAAAAGCCCGGTGGACCATGGACAACCTTCCCTGTATTCCGACAGAGTTTCGCTTTGAACTGAAACGGGACGATAAAGACAAAACAAAACCGGACGCCGGCATCCGGCGACAGTTTGAAATCATTAAAAAGCTCTGCAACCGCGAGGATGTGGAAACGGTGGTCAATGCGGGAGACGCAGACCGAGAGGGCGAAATCATCGTTCGCCTTTGCGTACGGTACGCACTGGAAAAGGAAAAACCGCAAAAAAGACTTTGGTTGCCCGATCAGACCAAAGAAACCGTGACCGAAGCGCTGGCCGCACTGAATGATGAACGGGAATATGAAAATCTGGCCAACGAGGGTTTTGCCCGCACCTATATCGACTGGCTGTTCGGAGTCAATCTGACCCGATACGCCACGCTGAAAACCGGAACGCTTTTGCGTGTGGGGCGTGTGATTGTGCCGATCGTCAAAGCCATTTACGACCGGGATCTGGCTATCCGCAATTTCGTACCGGGCAAATATCTGGTGCTTTACAGCGCCGAAAAGACCAACGGCGAAGTGGTGGAACTGACGGGAAAGGAAAAATTTGAGGAAAAGGACCGGGAAAAGGTCGGGGCGCTTTGCCGGGAATACAATGAAACCGGTGCGGTGGTAACGGCCGTTCACAGCAAAAAGGACATTCTTGCCCCCGGAAAACTGTTTTCGCTTTCCAAACTGCAGGGTCTGCTGGGTAAAAAATATAAAATGTCGATGAGCGAAAGCCTTTCGCTCATCCAGGGACTTTACGAAAAGGGCTACCTGACCTATCCCCGCACCAACTCCGAGTATCTGGCTACCGCCGAAAAGGGGAAATTTGCCCGGATTGTTTCGAATATCGAAAAAATGGGTTATGCGGTCAAAATGAAAGATTCGCCCAAAATTTTTGATGACAGCAAGATCGAATCCCATTCGGCCCTTACCCCCACCTATAAAATTCCGGGAAAAGAAGACCTGAGCGAAAAAGAACGGCAGGTCTACGCGGCGGTATTCCGGCGCTTTGTGGCGGTTTTTTGCGCCGAGCCCTGTGTGGCGCAACGAACCGAAATCAAGATTGCGGTGGGGAATCGGGAAGAATTTGTCCTGAAGGGTATGGTGATCGAGGAAAAGGGTTGGATGCGGTATGACGACAGCACGCAAAAGGATAAACTTTTACCGAAGCTCAAAAAAGGCGATCGCGTCAATATAAACTTTGTGCCCAAGGAAAAAGAAACCGTGCCGCCCAAACATTATACCATTGAGACGCTCAACAACTATCTGAAAAATCCATTCCGGGACGAAAAAGCCGCGATTGACGATGCGGTCGGGAGCGATGACCGGGACGAATACCGCGCGGTGCTGGAGGGTCTTGAACTCGGCACGGAAGCCACCCGCACCGGTATTATCGACAATGCGCGGAAAAGCCGGTATATCGAACTGAAAAAAGATGTCTATACCATTCTGCCGGAAGGAGAATATCTTATTGAATCCCTTTCCCGCATGGGTATCCGGATGGACAAAAACCGCACCAGCGAGATGGGGCGGGCGCTTAAAAAAGTCCTTCGGGGCGAAATAAGCGTTAAAGAGAGCGTGGCGCTGGCGGCCGCGGATGTGCGCGAGGTCTTTACCAAAAAAGAAGTGCCTCTGGAAGAGGACACCGACACCGGACTTTTCGGAGAGGAAATCGGCCCCTGTCCGCTTTGCGGTCGTCCGGTCGTCCGGGGGAAATTCTCTTACGGTTGCAGCGGCTATAAAGAGGGGTGCACTTTTCGCGTCAATACGGTAATTTTGGGGCGACCCATCTCGGTTTCCAATATGAAACTGCTTTTAAAAGAAGGGAAAACCGCTGAAATTCGCGGATTCATTTCCAAAAAGAGCAACCATCCCTTTGACGCGGCACTCCGATTGCAGGATGGGAAAGCGGTCTTTGACTTTGGACGGGGCAACACATGAAAAAGGGAAATACATCGGTTATCCGGATGCTCCGCCCCGGAGATTTTCTTTGCCTTTTGCTGATTCTGGTGCTTTCATTGACCCTTTTTATACTGCCGCGCCTGAAAAAAGCGGGAGAGACACTGATCGTCACGCTTGCGGACGGTTCTTCTTTTTCACTCCCGCTGGCAAGAGATTCCGTGCGGGAAATTGAAAGCAACGGATATCATCTGACTGTGAAAACCGAAAAAAACAAGGCATTTGTTTCGGCTTCTGACTGCCCGGATGGTGTGTGCAGGCATACGGCGCCAATCACAAGACCGGGAGAGACCATTCTCTGCGTTCCGGCCGGCGTCGTATTGCGCGTGTCCGGGGAAAAAGAGGGCGGTGACGATGTGACAGTCGGCCGCGTGAAGAAAGGAGAAAAACTCCATGGATAAACTTTCCGGAAACCGTGCCACCCGCAAACTTTGTCGGATGGCATCCCTGCTGGTATTGGCAATGGGGCTCTCTTTTCTTGAAACGCTTTTTCCTTTACCCTTGCCCGGACTCAAATTGGGGCTTGCCAATGTGGTTATTACGGCAACCTTCTTCTTTTGCGGAAAAGGAGAGGCCGCAACTGTCTCTCTTGTCCGCACGATTCTGTGCGCGCTTTTGTTCGGTTCATTTATTTCTTTCCTTTTTTCGGCGGTTGGCGCGCTCTTCTCTTATCTTTCGCTCTGGCTGACCGGAAAGGGTCGCGGCCGATTCTTTTCTATGTTGGGTATTTCGCTGGTTTCGGCGGCCGCACATCATGTCGGACAGTTGTTGGTGGCCGCAGTCCTGTTTGCGCCGGGCGTGATTTTCACCTATCTGCCATTGCTCCTTTTCCTTGGAATTTTTACCGGCGCGTTTTCCGGATTCCTCTTGCTGTTTGCCGAAAAGAACCTGCAAAAAATATCAGAAAACGCTTTAAAATCATGAAAAAAATAATATGTGTTCTTTTAATTAGCATAATTTGTTTTAATTTATACGCTTGCGCCCAAAGTTCCAAAGACGAGGCTGAGACCGGAATTTTTGTGATGGACAGCTATTTCACCATCCGGATCTACGGTTGCGGCCGTGAAAGCGATGCGATTCTTGAAGAGTGCCGCGAACTGCTTCTGTCCCTTTCGGCGCTGTTTACTCCCGCCCTGAAAGAAAGTGATTTTGCCCGCATCAACCAAAACGGGGAGGCGGGGGATCTTTCTTCTCATACGCTTTCACTCCTGCAGACGGCATCGTTGATGTCGGAAAATACAAATGGCGCGTATCTCCCCACGATGGGCGCGGTCCAGGCGCTTTGGGAAAAGGCGGGGAAAGAAGGAAAACTGCCGGACGAAAAGACGCTTTCGGCGGCGGTCTCGGCGGCCGGAGAAGGATTTTCACTTTCTGTGGATGGCGTTTGCCGCCTTGGTTCGACCGCGGCCGCGCTGGATCCCGGCGGCATTGGAAAAGGGTATGCCATGGATGTTTTGCTGGCGCATCTTCTGGAGCGCGGGGTTCAGAATGCGCTTCTTGATGCGGGAAGCAGTGTGGCGGCTGTCGGCAACAAAAACGGCGTTCCTTTCGCGGTCTCTTTGCGGAATCCGCAAACGAAAAACGGAACGCTCGGCCGCTTTCCGGCCTTTGTGGGACATCTTTCCGTTTCGGGTACCTACGAACGGTTTGTTACGATCGGCGGGGAAAAGTATCACCATATTCTTTCCCCAAAGACCGGTTATCCGGCTGAAAGCGGTTGTATGCAGGCGGCTGTTCTTGCCGATTCCGGCGCGGTGGCCGATGCACTTTCCACAGCTTTTTTGGTGATGGGAAAAGAAAAGACCGCCGCCTTTTTTGCGGATGTGGAACGCGTGAAAGCCTTGGGCATCAACGGCGCGTGTTTGCTTTCTGCGGACGGCGAGCTGAGTTTTTTCGGCAATTTTGAAACGGTTTTTTTAAAAACCGGAAAATGAAGCGTTTGGCGGCCCGACATTCTCCCCGTGTCGGGCTTCTTTTCTTTCGCCGTTTTTCTTGACTTTTTTCGCGCGAGCGTGTATAATAAATTATATTTAGTTTTGATAGGAGTATTGTATGTCCAAGACCGATACGGGGGAGACTTTTGCGCTTGACAAAAACAGGGAGACTGTCGATACCCGGCCGTACATCGAAAAAAACCGGGATATTCTCCGGCATCTTACACAAAAAGCCGGTCGATCCATGCGCTTTTTTGTACTGACCTTCGGCTGTCAGCAGAATGTGGCAGATAGTGAAAAGCTGTCCGGCATGGCGCTTGAAATGGGTTATGAACCAGCCGGAAGCGAAAAAGATGCCGATCTCATTCTGGTTAACACCTGCGCCATCCGCGAGCACGCCGAAAACAAAGCGCTTTCCACCATCGGGCAATTCAAACACCTGAAAGAGCAAAACCCGTCGCTGGTGCTTGGCGTATGCGGCTGTATGCCGGCCGAACCGCATCGGCGCGAACAACTGAAAAAAAGTTATCCCTATGTGAATTTCATTCTTTCCACTTCACAGCTTTACCGTTTGCCTGAATATCTTTTTGAGGCGCTTTCTGCCGGTCGTCGGGTTTTCCGCGCGCAGGAGGAGATGAGTTTATTTGAGGATGTACCGATCAGCCGCGCGAGCGATTATCGCGCGTTCGTCAGCATTATGTACGGGTGCAATAATTTCTGCACTTACTGTGTGGTGCCATATGTGCGCGGGCGGGAACGGAGTCGCGAGCCGGAAGCCGTGATCGCGGAGGTGAAAGCTTTGGTGGAGAAGGGCTATCGGGACATTACGCTGTTGGGGCAGAATGTCAATTCTTACCGCCGCGGCGCGACGGACGGCTATGAATTTCCCGATCTTTTGCGGGATCTGGACAGGATTGAGGGGGATTTTCTTCTTCGCTTTATGACCAGTCATCCGAAAGACGCCACAAGAAAGCTGGTGGATGTCATGGCCGGCGGACAGCACATTGCCCATGCATTTCACCTGCCGCTTCAATCCGGTTCCGACCGGATTCTTTCCGAAATGAATCGGCATTACGACCGTGCGGCATATCTGTCGGTACTTTCCTATCTGCGGGAGAAAATGCCGGACGCGGCCGTTACTTCGGATATTATCGTCGGCTTTCCCGGTGAAACGGAGGAAGATTTTGAGGAGACGCTTGAAATGCTCCGCCGCTGCCGGTTTGATATGGTCTACTCATTCATCTATTCTCCGCGCAAAGGAACGCCTGCCGCCAAAATGGAGAATCAGATCCCGCGAGAGGTGCAGAACAGCCGCTATGACCGGTTGCTTGCATTGCAGGACGAGATTGCAGGCGAGGTGAACCGCGCGGCCGTCGGCAGCGTCCGCCGGGTGCTTTGCGACGGCGTAAGCAAAAACGATCCCGGGGTTTTCACCGGCCGGGATGAGCAAAACAAGATCGTTTTCTTCCGGGAAGAAGCCAACCCCGGGGAATTCATCCGCGTGAAAATTACACGAAGCGAGCCGTTCGCACTTTGGGGAAACCGCATATGAACAAGGAGAAAACTATGGAAAAAGAAGAAGCTGTGTTTGCGCTGGCCAAGATGCTGGGACAGGCGCTCAGGAAAGACGACCGGCTGATCCGTCTGGAGAAAGCACGAAACGCCTATGAAAACGATGAAACGGTGGCCGGACTGATGACCGAATACGAAGTTCAGCAAAAAGCGCTCCAGAGCGAGGCCGTTAAAACCGAGCGGGACGCCGCGCTGGTCCACGCCATTCAGAACCGCGTGGACGAGCTCTATGAAAAAATTGTCAAGAGCGAGGCGTATACAGCCCTTGAAGCGGCGCAAAACGAGGTCAACGAACTGATGAACCGCGTCAACGCCGCCATTACGGCAGAGATCACCGGACAGGCACCGGCAGGCGGTTGTACGCACGACTGCAAGACCTGCGGCGGTTGCCACTGAATCCTTTTCGAAGGGAGGAATGCGCCATGACCCCGATGATGGAGCAATATTTTGAAATCAAGAATCAATACAAAGATTACCTGCTTTTCTACCGGCTGGGCGACTTTTACGAAATGTTTTTCGACGATGCGCGCATTGCCGCCCGGGAACTGGAACTGACACTGACCGGACGGGACTGCGGAGAAGCCGAGCGCGCCCCCATGTGCGGCGTGCCGTTTCACAGCGCCGAATCTTATATCGGACGACTGATAGAAAAGGGATATAAAGTTGCCATTTGCGAACAGATGGAAGATCCGGCCACGGCCAAGGGACTGGTCAAGCGGGAGATCGTGCGGGTGGTGACCCCCGGCACATTGTTGGAGCCCAGTATGCTGACCGAGAGCCGCAACAACTATGTCTGTGCTGTTTCGGCAGCGGGAGACGCAATCGGACTTTCTTTTGCCGATGTTTCCACCGGAGAGATCTCGGTTACGGAATTGTCAGGGGAAAACAGGCTGTCCCGGCTTCAAAGTGAGCTTTCCACCTTTTCTCCCAGCGAAGTGATTGTCAGCAGCGAAGTTTTTTCGCTGAAGGAGACGAACGAGTTTATCCGGAACCGGATCGGCGCCATGCTGGAGGAAGAAGAAGCCCGTTTCTCTCTTTCGCTTGCCCGTGAAAAAATTGCGGCGCATTTCGGCGACCGCGTACCGGAAAATTTTCTCTCTTCGGATGCCATGGTCACGGCAGTGGGGGCTTTGCTGGACTATACTGAGGAAATGCAAAGAAGCGATCTTTCCTATATCCGTGATCTGCGGGTGTATTCTGACAGCCAGTATATGGAGCTGGACATCAACACCCGCCGGAATCTGGAACTGACCGAGACCATGAGGGGGAAAGAAAAACGCGGCACATTGCTTTGGGTGTTGGATCACACCGTGACTGCTCCCGGTGCCCGGTTGCTCCGGCATTTTGTGGAGCATCCGCTCCTTTCTCCGCGTGAAATCAACCGGCGACAGGGGGCCGTGGCCGAACTGTTTACCGACTATATGCGCCGGGAAGACCTGCGGGCGGCGCTTTCCGGTGTGCTGGATCTGGAACGGCTGGTGACCCGGATTGTTTACGGCACGGCCAACGCCAAAGATCTGCGCGCGGTGGCCGCCACGCTTTCTTTGCTCCCGGATATCCGCGACTGCATTGAAAACTGTACGGACCCGACGCTGTGTGCCATTTATAACGGCATCGACCCGCTTTCCGATGTGTTTTCGCTCATTGACGGCGCCATTGCCGAAGAACCGCCGTTTCTCCTCCGGGAAGGCGGGCTGATCCGGGAAGGGTACAATGCGGATGTGGACGAATTGCGCACCATCATGAAGGATGGGAAATCCTACATAGAAAAAGTGGCCGAGCGCGAGCGGGAAGCCACGGGAATCCGTACCCTTAAAATCGGATATAACAAGGTGTTTGGCTATTACATTGAGGTGTCCAGATCCTTTACCGATAAAGTGCCTGACACCTACATCCGCAAGCAGACGCTTACGGGCGGCGAGCGCTATATCACCAAAGAACTCAAGGATATGGAAGCCACCATTCTGGGTGCGACCGACCGTGTGCGTACACTGGAATATGACCTTTTCACCGATATCCGCGACCGTGTTGGCGCCCAGAGCGAGCGCATCAAAAAAGTCTGCGCCTGCCTTGCCGAACTGGATGTTTATCTGTCCCTTTCCGTTACGGCGGCCAAAAACAAATTTGTCCGCCCGGAGGTGGACGCCAGTGATAAAATTGAGATCAAGGACGGCCGTCATCCGGTGGTGGAACAGTTTATGAGCGGGGAATATTTTGTCCCCAATGATGCCATGCTGGACACGGGAAACAACCGGGTCATGCTGATCACCGGACCCAACATGGCCGGTAAATCCACCTATATGCGTCAGGTGGCGCTCATTGTGCTGATGGCACAAATCGGGTCTTTTGTGCCGGCCGCTTCGGCGCGGATCGGTGTGGTGGACAAACTTTTCACCCGCGTGGGCGCATCGGACGATCTGGCTTCCGGTCAGTCCACCTTTATGCTGGAAATGAACGAGGTGGCCCATATTCTGAAAAATGCCACCCGGAAGAGTCTTATCATTTATGATGAGGTGGGGCGCGGTACCAGCACTTTTGACGGCATGAGCATTGCCCGTGCCATCGTGGAATACACCGGCAAGAAGATCGGCGCAAAAACCCTTTTTGCCACGCATTATCATGAACTGACGGCGCTGGAATCGCTTTTCCCGTTTGTTGTCAACTATCATATCGCCGCCAAAAAGAAAGGGGACAGCGTGCTGTTCCTGCGCAAGATCGTGCGCGGTTCAACCGACGACAGTTACGGCATTGAAGTGGCAAAATTGGCCGGCCTGCCCGGTGAGGTCATCCGCCGCGCCAAAGAAGTGCTTGCCGAGGTGGAGAGCACTGCGCGTGCCCTTCGCGCGGCCGAAAAGCCCGAAAAGGAAGAGCCGGACGCACTGACCATCGGGGACTTCGTGAATGAACAGGTACTGGAGACATTGCGCAATACCGATATCAATACGCTCTCGCCTTTCGAGGCGCTCAGTTTTCTTTTTGATCTGAAGAAAAGACTTGGCTAAGGAGGCATCGGATGAACGAACCCAAAATTCATGTTCTGCCTTTTGAGGTGGCCAACCTGATCGCCGCAGGAGAAGTGGTGGACCGCCCGGCCGGGGCTGTTAAAGAACTTCTTGAAAACGCCATTGACGCAGGCGCGACCCGTGTGACGGTCGAGATCAAAAACGGCGGCAGTACGCTGATGCGCGTGACCGACAACGGGTGCGGCATGAGCGCCGCCGACCTGCCGGTGGCCATTCGCCGTCACGCCACCAGCAAAATCCGGACCGCCAACGATCTTTCTGGTATTCTCACGCTCGGGTTCCGCGGGGAGGCGCTTGCGGCCATTGCCGCCGTATCCGATCTGCGTATCATCACCCGAACGGCCGATGCGCCTTTCGGTTCGCTTTTGACGGCACACGCCGGTGCGGAAGTGGAAGTGACCGAGACCGGTTGTCCGGTCGGCACCACGGTAATGGTGGAAAATCTTTTTGCCAATGTGCCTGCCCGCCGGAAATTTTTAAAGCGGGATATGACCGAGGCCGCGGCGGTCGGTACCTATGTGGAAAAGATTGCCCTCTCCCGTCCGGATATTGCCGTCCGGCTGATTGTGGACGGTACGGTGAAGCTGGATACCGCCGGGGACGGACAGCTGAAAAGCGCCATGTACGCCGCTTTCGGGAAGGATTTTGTCGCCGGAATGATCCCGGTGAACGCTCCCGGAGACCCGGTTGGCGTAACGGGTTATATCTGCCGTCCGGATCGGGTACGCCCCAAGCGGAACTATGAAAATTTCTTTCTTAACGGTCGCTATGTCAACAGCCGCACGGCCAGCGCCGCGCTGGAACAGGCCTATACCTCCTTTATCGCTCCCGAGCGGTTTCCGGCCTGCGTCCTGTCGCTTACGGTACGGCCGGAGGCCGTGGATGTTAATGTGCATCCTTCCAAACTGGAAGTGAAGTTTTCGGATGAGCGACCGGTTTTCGAGGCGGTTTTCGGCGCGGTACGCACGGCTCTGGAGGAGAACACGGCTCGTCCCGCACTGAAGTTGCCGGATGCGCCGCCCGCCGTCTCTGCTTTTGTACCTATCCGGGAGGGGGCGGACCGGGAAGCTTCTCTTGCCCGCCGCCAGCTCCGGGTCCCTGATCTGCCCGCATCCAAAGGTACTGAACCTTTCGCACGCATGAGTGCTGAAGAATACAGCCGGCAGTTTTCCCGCGTGGCCGCGCCAATTCCGTATCGATCGGTCGAAACAAAGGAAAACCGACTGCCCGAACTGGAATCAAAGGAAAAGACCGCCCCGGCGGATGCGCGGGTGCCTTCCGTGCCGGAAAGGCCGGTATCGGCGCCGCCCGCACCCGAAAGGCCGGTATCTGTGCCCGCACAAGCGACTGCAAAGAGGCCGGGGGATGAAAAGGTGCCTGCGAATCCGTCTGCCACCGAGAACGAAACGGAAACTTTCCGCATCATCGGGGAGGCTTTTTCCACCTATATTATTGTGGAGCGTGCCGAAAAGCTCTTGCTCATCGATAAACACGCCGCGCATGAGCGTGTGCTTTTTGAAGAGTTGCTGGCCAATGAAAAACAAGGGGGCGGCGTAACGCAGTTGCTTTTGGTTCCGCTTGAATTGTCGGTTTCCCGTGCCGACGCGGCCGCTCTGACCGCTTTCCGGAATGAAATTGCGCGCACCGGCTTTTCTTTTGAAACCGAAAGCGGCCATGTGATCATCCGTGAAATTCCGGAAGGACTTTCGCCTGCCGCCGCCGGAGAATTGCTTCTTTCGCTTCCGCCCGTTCTTGCAGAAGGGGGAGACGCATTGCTTTCAAGAGATCTCCTTTTTGAGAAAGCGCTCTATCAGGGCGCCTGCAAAGCCGCGATCAAAGGCGGGCGCGATTATCCGCCGGAATATCTGACGGCACTTTGCCGCAAACTTTTCTCCCTGCCGGATATCACGGTTTGCCCGCACGGCCGTCCGGTGGCCATGGAACTTTCTCACGCCACGCTGGACAGACAGTTCCACCGTACATAATCAAAGACAGAAAGGGAAACTATGTCATCATATGAATTGAAAAAGAAAGAGGGCCGCGCGCGCCGCGGCGTTCTGCACACGCCGCATGGGGATATCGAAACGCCGGTTTTTATGAATGTGGGCACCTGCGCCGCCATCAAGGGTGGTGTGTCTACGGTGGAACTGAAAGAAATCAACTGCCGCGTTGAACTTTCCAACACCTATCACCTGCATCTGCGCCCCGGTGACGACCTCATCCGGGAGATGGGCGGCATCCGGAAGTTTATGAACTGGGATCGTCCGGTGCTGACCGACAGCGGCGGATTTCAGGTTTTTTCGCTTTCTCCGCTCAGAAAAATCACCGAGGAAGGCGTTCACTTCGCTTCGCATATTGACGGAAGGCGGATTTTCATGGGGCCGGAAGAGAGTATGCGGATTCAATCCAATCTGGCTTCTACCATAGCCATGGCGTTTGACGAGTGTATTGAAAACCCCGCGCCCTACGATTATGTTAAAAATTCCACCGAGCGGACCTATCGCTGGCTGGTTCGGTGCAAAGCGGAGATGGCACGGCTGAATGCTATGCCCGATACACTCAATAAAAAGCAGATGCTTTTTGGCATCAATCAGGGAAGTACCTATGAGGATCTTCGGATCGAGCACATGAAAAAGATTGCGGAACTGGATCTGGACGGTTATGCCATCGGCGGCCTGGCCGTTGGGGAAGAGACCGAAGAAATGTACCGCATTATCGACGCAGTCGAACCGCATATGCCGGCGGATAAACCGCGGTATCTTATGGGTGTCGGCACACCCTGCAACATTCTGGAGGCGGTTCATCTTGGTGTGGATTTCTTTGATTGCGTCATGCCCAGCCGAAACGCCAGACACGGCAACCTGTTTACTTTCCATGGGAAGATCAATCTTCTGAATGAAAAATACAAAAATGACGGCCGGCCGATAGACGAAGGATGCGGTTGCCCGGCCTGCCGGAACTATTCCCGCGCTTATATCCGACATCTTTTGAAGGCCAAAGAATCGCTTGGAATGCGCCTGGCCGTCACGCACAATCTGTATTTTTACAATGACCTTACCCAAAAGATCCGGGACGCGCTGGACGCGGGCTGTTTTGAAAGCTTTTATCAAAAATACCGCCTCGTACTTGGCGAGCGCCATCCTGACTGAAAACAAAAAGGAGAATAAAAAATGATCGGAAAAGATCTCATAGAGGAATTGCTCGGCGTTGCGCTGTCCACCGGCGGCGACTTTGCCGAAGTTTTTGCACAGAAAGATCATGCTACCCGAATTCACCTCATTTCCGGTAAAATCGATGCGGTGGGGGATCAGATCATCGCGGGCATGGGCATCCGGGTCTTTCTTGGGACACAGACCTACTATGCTTCCACCTCCGACCTTTCGAGAGAGGGAATGCTCCGGTGCGCCGCGGATGTGGCAGGAGCCGTAGGGCAGGAAAAACCGCAGACTGTCCGTCCGCTTGCCGAACGCTCCGTTAAAAACATTCATCCTGTCCGCAAGAATCCAGGCGATGTGCCGGTGGGCGAAAAAGCCGATGTGTTGCGAATGGCCGCCGAAGCCGCCCGTGCCGAAAGCGACAAGATTGTGCAGGCCACGGGAAACTATCTGGATAACGACCGCAGTGTACTGATTGCCAACAGCGAGGGGCTTTTTGTCACCGACCGAAAGGTTCGTACCCGTTTGGCGCTGTTTGCCATTGCGAGCGAAGGCGGTGAAAATCAATCCGGTTTTTACGGGCCGGGCGGCGGGGTCGGTTTTGAATTGTTTGAAACCGTTGATCCCCGTGCGGTCGGTCGCCGGGCGGCAAAGCAGGCGTTGATCAATCTTTCAGCCGGTTATTGTCCGGCCGGTACCATGGCGGTTGCCATCGAAAACGGATTTGGCGGCGTCATTTTTCACGAGGCCTGCGGACATTCGCTGGAAGCAACCTCGGTCGGGGTCGGTTCTTCACAGATGTGCGGAAAACTGGGAAAACAAATTGCCAATCCCAAGGTGACCGCCATTGACGACGGAACCATTCCGGGAGCATGGGGCTCTTACAATGTAGATGACGAGGGCAACCCCGCCACGCGCAATGTGTTGATCGAAAACGGCGTGCTGAAGAGTTATCTTGTCGACCGTCTCGGTTCGCGCCGGATGGGACTGCCCATGACCGGAAACAGCCGCCGTGAGAATTACACATTTGAGCCGACTTCCCGGATGACCAATACTTTTATTGACAACGGACCGGATGAAAACGAGGATATTATCGCTTCCATGGAATACGGGCTTTATGCCAAGGATATGGGCGGCGGCTCGGTCAATCCGCTTACGGGTGAATTCAATTTCGGCGTGAAGGAAGGCTATATTGTCCGAAACGGCAAGATCTGTGAGCCCGTCCGCGGGGCGGTGCTGATCGGCACCGGCGCGCAGATCCTGCAGGATATTGATATGGTGGGTAAAAATCTGGCCCGAGGGCAGGGAATGTGCGGCTCTTCAAGCGGCAGTATTCCCACCGATGTGGGTCAACCTCTTATCCGCGTCAGAAAAATCACAGTAGGAGGCCGCACATGAATTTCAGCAAGATCAAAGAACTACTTTTTGCCCGCGCAAAGGAACTGAATCTTCACGATTATGATATCTATTTTTGCCGGAACACCGATCGGTTTGCCGGAACGGTCAATCACGAACTTTCCGCTGTGACTTCCGGTACGGCGGGCGGCGTTTGCTTCCGTTGTGCCGTGAACGGGAAAATCGGTTCGGCCTCAACAGAATCGTTGGAGGTGGAAGATCTGCTTGCGCTCGTACCGCGCGCTCTTTCCAATGCTTCCGTTATTGACACGGACGAAGAGGCCGTTTTCTATGCTCCCGGAGAAAAGGATATGTACAGGACGGTCAACTGTCGTACTCCCAAACTGCCGGACGCCGCTACGCTCCGCCATGACGCACTGGAAATCGAAGAGGCACTCTACCACGCTACCGAGTTGGCGACTGACGGTACCGAAAGCGGCGTCGGTTGCGGGGAAGTGGAGATTTCGCTTTCCAATTCAAAGGGCCTTTCACTTTCCCGTCACGCCGCCATGTGCTATCAGTACGCCAACCTTGTTGTGAAAAAAGGAGAGGAAGCCGCATACGGCTTTTGCGTGAAAGCGGATGAAACGCCCAATGTGGCTGAGATTGTGAACGAAGCCAAAAAAGACGCGCTCTCCAAACTGGATGCCGGCACTGCCAGGACCGGCCGCACGGATGTCATCTTCTCCGAAAAGGAAGTCCGCACGCTGCTTTCGGCCTTTGAAGGTATTTTCAACGGGAAAAACGCGCTGGAAGGATTGTCTCTTCTCAAGGGAAAGGAAGGCACGAAGATCGCCGCCGACTGCGTGACGCTGATCGACGATCCTTTTTACGCCGAAAACTCCATGCAGATCCCTTTTGACGCGGAAGGCATGCCCACCCGAGAGAAAGCGCTGGTGAAAGACGGTTGTCTTGAAACCCTGCTTTACGATCTTACTACGGCCAAAAAAGCCGGCGCTGCGCCGACCGGAAACGCCGTACGCGCCACTTATGCCAGCCCGGTTTCCATTTCGCATTTCTGCCTGCGTCTGGCGCCCGGTCAGTACACGCACGAGGAATTGTTAAAGGAACTGGGGGACGGACTTTATATTACCGAGCTCAAAGGTCTGCATGCCGGCGCAAACGCCGAAACCGGCGATTTTTCGATCGAGAGCGCAGGTTTTGAGGTGAAAAACGGAGAAATGGCCGGCGCCGTGCGCGGCTTTACGCTGGCAGGGAACTTTTATCAGTTGCTTTTGTCGGTTGAAAAGATCGGTTCTTGCGTGAAGATGGGTATGCCCGGTTTTCATACGCTGGCCGCACCGGAAATTCTGGTGCGCGGCCTTTCCGTGGCCGGAGGGGACTGATTTGCACTTTGGCGGGCGGATTTTCCGCCCGCAATTCCGGTTTTTTTCTAAAAAAAAGGAAAATCCCCTTGCAAGTGAGCGGATTTTGCTGTATAATAAAATGTCAACGCTATAATTAAAGAGGATTTTTATGCTGACCATCAAACAAAAGATTGCCGAAAAACTTTCTGACAGCATTTCGGCGCTGGGTGTGGCCAATCCGCCGAGTCCGGCGGAGATTGCGGCCATGCTGGAATATCCGCCCGATGAGCAGATGGGCGATCTGGCGCTTCCTTGTTTTAAACTGAGCCGCGCGTTTCGCCGCTCTCCCGTTCAGATTGCCGAGTCGCTTTCCGGCGCGCTGACAGGCCTTGACTGCGTTTCGGAAGTTTCGGTTCTTTCCGGCTATCTTAACATCCGGATTGCGCCGGAATATCTGGCCGGAACGGTGCTTCCCGATATTCTTACCGCCCGGGAGCGTTATGGTTCCTCCAATCTCGGGAAGGGGAAGACCGTGGTGCTTGACTATTCCTCTCCCAATGTGGCCAAACCCTTTCATATCGGTCATCTGGGCACAACGGTCATTGGCCATTCGCTCAAAAAACTGCATGAATTTGCGGGTTATCACTGCGTTGGCATCAACTATCTGGGGGACTGGGGGACACAGTTCGGCAAACTGATTGTGGCCTATCGCCGTTGGGGCAACCGTGAAATGGTTGAAGAAGGCGGCGTGGATAAACTGGTGGAACTCTATGTCCGTTTCCATCAGGAGGCCGAGGAAAATGCGGCTCTCAACGACGAGGCCCGCGCCGAGTTTCACAAACTGGAAGAGGGCGATGCGGAAAACCGGGCGCTCTGGAAGTGGTTTGTGGAGATCAGTCTGGCGGAATATCAAAAAACCTACCGGCAACTCGGCATTACTTTTGACAGTTATAAAGGCGAGAGCTTTTATACCGATAAAATGCCCGCTCAGGTGGAAATCCTGCGCGAAAAGGGACTTCTGAAGATTGATGACGGCGCTTCAATTGTCGATCTGTCGGCCTATGGGATGCCTCCCTGCCTGATCCTCAAGCGGGACGGCTCCACGCTTTATCCGACCCGTGACATTGCCGCCGCGGTCTATCGCCAGAATACCTATCATTTTGACAAAGCCATTTATGTAACCTCCGCCGGGCAGAGCCTGCATTTTGCGCAGTGGTTCAAAGTGGTGGAACTGATGGGGTATGATTGGTATAACCGTCTGGTTCATGTACCTTACGGTACGGTCAGCATCAACGGCGCAAAACTGGCCACCCGAACCGGCAATGTCGTGCTCTTAAAGGATCTGTTCGCCGCCGCGATCGAAGAAGTGAAGGGCATTATGACCGAAAAGAACCCGGATCTGGCCGGAAAAGAAGAAATTGCCGAGGCCGTGGGCGTCGGAGCCATCGTCTTTTATTACCTTTCCAACAACCGGGGCAAAGACATCAATTTTGTCATGGAAGATGCACTCAATTTTGACGGAAACACCGGTCCTTACGCTCAGTATACCTATGCGCGTACCTGCTCCGTGCTTCGCCGGGCGGGGGATGCGGCAACAGAAACGGGAGATTTGAAGCTCACCGCGCCGGAGGAGACCGCTTTGCTGAAGACGCTGGCGAAATTCCCGGAAAAAGTGCTTGCCGCGCTTTCCGATTATGAGCCATCGGTCATTACCCGCTACATTTTGGATGTGGCATCCGCTTTCAACCGCTTTTATCATAACTGCCCGATTCTGGGTGCCGAAGACGAGGCCGTGCGTCTCACACGCCTTTCGCTCACCCGCGCCGCCAAACAGGTGCTGGGGAATGCGTTCCCGCTGATTTGCCTGAAAAAAATGGAAAATATTTAAGGAGAGTACCGTATGTCCGGACATAGCAAATGGGCTAATATCAAGCACAAAAAAGAAAAGACCGATGCGCAGAAAGCAAAGGTGTTTACCAAGATCGGCAAGGAAATTGCCATCGCCGTGAAAGCCGGCGGCGGAGATCCCAATGCCAATTCCAAGCTGCGCGACCTTATTCAGAAGGCCAAATCCAACAATGTACCCAACGACAACATTGACCGTATTATTAAAAAGGCCATGGGCAATTCGGGTGAAAACTACGAAGAAATCACCTATGAAGGCTACGGCCCCGGCGGTGTGGCGGTGATTGTCAAGACCACGACCGACAACCGCAACCGTACGGCCGGCAATCTGCGCGCCTGCTTTAACAAATTCAAAGGAAATATGGGCACCTCCGGATGCGTCAGCTTCCTTTTTGAAGACAAGGGCGTAATTGTGATCAACAACGAAGATGGCGACATTGACGAGGACAAACTGATGGAGACGGCCATGGAGGCCGGCGCAGAGGATTTTGCCGCCGATGAAGGTATTTTTGAAATTTATACCACGGTAGAGGATCTTTATGCCATCCGCGACGCACTGGCCGCCGCCAAATATCCCATTCTCTCGGCGGAAGAAGATAAAGTTCCCACCAATACGGTTACTTTGACAAATGAGGACGACATCAAGTTCATGGGGCTTCTCCTGGAAAACCTGGAAGAAGATGACGATGTAATGGATGTTTATCACAACTGGGAAAATTGTGACTGACCGAGCATAAAACGGAAAAAAGCACCGGGCAACGCCCGGTGCTTTTTTGCATCAAAAAAATTTCCTGTTTGTACGGCACGCTTTTTTACATATTAAAAAAGGGGTGCATTTTATGAAAAAAGAGCGTGGATTATTGGAGAATACGCTGATTCTCGGCGCGGCGGCGGCGCTTTCCAAACGCTATATAACCGACAGGTTTCTTCCCGACAAGGCGATAGACCTTATCGACGAGGCTTCGGCGCGCGCGCGCATCAACACCCTTGAGATCCCTGAGGAGCTTAAGGCGCTGGAACGCAGCATCGATGACCTCCGCAAGGAGAAGGAGGAGGCCGCCGCCTCTCAGGAGTTTGAAAAAGCCGCCTTTTTGCGCGACGAGGAACGTAAGGCGAAGGAGCAGAGCGAGCAATGGCGTCGTGAGTGGAGCGAATCCCGCAATAAGATAACGCCGGAAATAACGCCGGAAGATATCGCCTCCATCGTGGCGGAGAGCACGGGGATACCCGTGACGCAGCTCACCGAGGAGGAGAGCAAGCGGCTGCTCCGCCTGGAGGACACCTTGCACCAGCGTGTCATCGGACAGGAGGAAGCTGTCAGCGCCATCGCCAAGGCCATCCGCCGGGGCCGTGTGGGCATCAGCCCCAAGCGCAAGCCCGTGTCCTTCATCTTCGTGGGCTCCACCGGCGTGGGCAAGACCGAGCTGGTCAAGCAGCTGGCCATGGACATGTTCAACTCCCCCGA
>ERZ779888.829-NODE-829-length-33859-cov-5.710241_pt1 | contig 33859 bp, 23 predicted proteins | sample MGYA00511245_ERZ779888 | MGnify/ENA primary metagenome ERZ779888 (study PRJEB29588, sample SAMEA2155255) | human gut metagenome | biome: human gut; feature: human-associated habitat; material: faeces | place: Denmark | collected 2008/2010 ...
CATACCTGCCTACGCACATCAAATCCCTACGGGATTTTTTCAATCATTACTAAATAATCACAGGGACAACTTGCATATCATTGCCTTTTTTGTGGAGTTAGTTTTCTTCGTGCACACTGCATTTGGGTGGTGTGGGGAATAATTTGTAATTTTGTGGTGTAAAAAAATATTAATTTTTGAACGTGATGAAGAAAACGATATTATTGTTAGTGAGTGTGGCGGCGATGGCTTTGGCCGCCGATGTGATGGCCGAAACGCGCGATGAAATCGCCAAAATTGGGCAAAATGTGGGCGCGGAAGGCAAGTTTAGCTACTGGACGGAGGGCAGCGTGCCTTTGGCAAAACTCAAGAACTTTGTGGAGCGTGTGACCAATCCGCAGAGCGATGGCTTTGTGCCACAGTCCGACCGCGTGGCGGTGTTTGACCTCGACGGCACGCTCGTGTGCGAAACCGCCCCATCGTATTTTGAATGGATGATGTATTTGCACCGTGTGTACGACGACTCCACTTACCACGCCACGAAAGAGCAGATTGCCACCGCCGACACTATTAAGAAGGCTGTATACGCTCGCTCAGTGCCTGGCGATATGATGTGGACAGAGGCAATCGCGCAAAACGAGGTGTTTGCCGGCATGACGAATGAACAGTATCGCGATTACGCAATTGAATTTATGAAAACGCCAGTTGAAGGCATGACCAATTTGCAGTGGGGCGAAGCCATCTACTTGCCCATGGCTGAAGTGGTGGGATATTTAGCAGCCAACGGCTTCACCACCTACGTGATTTCGGGCAGCGAGCGTCAGGTGACACGCGCCTATGCTGATGGAGCGTTGGCGTTTGGCCGCAACCACATCATAGGCTCCGACATCTACACCTACGCCACCTCGCAAGGCAATAAAGAGGGTTGGGACTATTCGTTCAAGCCTACCGACGATGTGGTGCGCGGCGCTATGTATGTGAAAAACTTAAAGATGAACAAGGTGAGCGCCATTGTGCGCGAGATAGGCATGAAGCCGATTTTGGCTTTTGGCAATTCATCGGGCGACTTCAGCATGTTTGAATACACAGTCGCAAACAACCACTACCCCAGCATGGCGTTTTGCGTGCTCGCCGACGATGTGGTGCGCGAGTACGGCAACCCTGCAAAAGCTGCAAAAATGAAATCGTCGTGCGACGCTAAAAACTGGACTACAATCTCAATGAAAACCGACTTCGCCACCATCTACGGCAAAAATGTAAATAAACAAGAAAAATAGCCCATCCTCTTTATATTATATAAGGAGAACAATTAAACCCAATATTTTTTTGTAAATTTGTGGAGTAAACAATTATACACACACAACTAACTAATAACTAATAACTATTAATCAAAATTTCTCACAATATGGCTACAAGCATACAGCAGAAGCAAGAACTTTTCAAAGCCATTTGGGCTACCGCCGAAGACCTCCGCAACTCGGTTGACGGCTGGGACTTCAAGAGCTACGTGCTCGGCATTCTTTTCTACCGGTTCATTTCTGAAAATATCACCAATTATGTGAATCGCTTGCAGGCCGATGCTGGCGTGGAGGGATTCGAATATGCCGATTTCTCCGACGAGGAAGCCGAAGCGGCTCGCCATCAGCTGGTGCACGAAAAGGGATTTTTCATTCTCCCCTCACAGCTGTTCTGCAATGTGCGCAAGAATGCCAAAACCGACCCTAACCTCAATGTGACGCTCGACTCGGTGTTTAAAGCCATCGAGGCATCTGCCATTGGCACCGAAAGCGAAAGCGACTTGAAAGGACTTTTCGCCGACATCGATGTGAACTCCAACAAACTCGGCGGCACGGTGGATAAGCGCAACGAGCAGCTCACGAAAATTCTCAACAATATTGGTAATATCGACCTCAAAGGCGACTATCAAGACAATCAAATCGACATTTTCGGCGACGCCTACGAGTTTTTGATGGCGATGTATGCCTCAAATGCCGGCAAATCGGGTGGCGAATACTACACGCCACAAGAAGTTGCCGAACTTCTTGCTCGCCTCGTGACCCACGGCCGTGAATATGTGAATAAGGTATATGACCCCGCATGTGGATCGGGCTCACTATTGCTAAAATTCGCCAAAATTCTGGGCAAGCACAATGTGAAAAAGGGATTTTTCGGACAGGAACTCAACATCACCACCTACAACCTGTGCCGTATCAATATGTTTTTGCACGACATCAACTATTCCGACTTCGACATCCGCAATGGCGACACGCTGCTTGAGCCTTACCACTGGAGCGATGAGCCGTTCGATGCCATAGTTTCCAACCCACCCTATTCAAAACCATGGATTGGCTCCGACAATGCCACGCTCATCAACGACCCTCGCTTTGCCCCTGCCGGCGTGCTGGCGCCGAAAAGCAAGAGCGACTTGGCTTTCACCATGCACATGCTTTCGTGGCTCTCCACCGAGGGAACCGCGGCTATCGTGGAGTTTCCCGGCGTGCTTTATCGCGGTGGCGCAGAGCAGAAAATCCGCAAATATCTTATCGACAACAATTATGTTGACACCGTGATTCAGCTGCCGCAAAACCTGTTTTTCGGTGTGAGCATTGCCACTTGCATCATAGTGCTGAAAAAGTCGAAGAAGGAGAACAAAACGCTCTTTATCGATGCCTCACAGCTCTTTGTGCACGAGGGCAACAAGAATAAACTTTCGCCCGAAAATATCGATGCCATTGTTACCGAATTTGCCGAACGCCGCGAAGTGAAGCATTTCTCTGCCCTTATCGACAATAGAATTGTGGCTGAAAACAACTACAACCTTTCGGTGAGCAGCTACGTGGAGGCAGAAGACACTCGACCAAAAATCGACATCAAGGAGCTTAACGAAAGAATCCGCCACATCGTGGCACACGAAAACGAACTCCGCACAGAGATTGACAAAATCATCGCCGAACTCGAAAACGAAACTGCCGTATGAGCAAGCTACAAGAACTAATCAACAAGCTTTGCCCAAACGGCGTGGAATTTAAACCTTTAAGAGAAATTGGTGATTTCTTTGGTGGCTTAACTGGCAAATCCAAAGAAGATTTCATTGACGGCAATGCTCGATTCATTTCATATATGAATGTATATTCTAATCCTGCACTAAAATTAGACTTGCCTGATTTTGTTAAAATTAATGATGGAGAGAAACAAAATGTGGTGCAATATGGAGATATACTATTTACAGGTTCTTCTGAAACACCAAATGAATGCGGTATGTCCTCGGTAGTTACAACAAAGCCGTCAGAACCATTATATTTAAATAGTTTTTGCTTTGGATTCAGATTAATCGATATAAATACATTTAATCTCGATTTTTTAAAACATCTTCTTCGCTCTTACGAAGTTAGATGTCAAATCGCAAAAACAGCTAATGGTGTAACTCGCTTTAATATCTCAAAAAAGCTATTTGCCAGTATCATGATTCCTGTTCCTCCTATTGAGGTGCAGGAGGAGATTGTGAGGATTCTTGATAGCTTTTCGGATTACGCAGCGGAGCTGCAAGCGGAGCTGCAAGCAAGAAAGCAACAATATGAATATTATCGCAATCTTTTGCTCACCTTCAATCCCTCCGCCTACGGCTGCGGGACCGATGATGAGCAAAAAGATGGTGTAACCACCTGGGAAGGGCATAATTACAAAATCGAATGGAAGAAATTGGGAGAAATCTGTAATCGCATTTGCTCTGGAGGAACACCTACAACCTCTAACAAATCATTCTATAACGGCTCTATTCCTTGGTTGAGAACACAAGAGGTCAATTGGAGTGATGTTTATGACACAGAAATCAAGATTTCAGAAGAAGCTGTAAAAAAATCATCAGCAAAACTTATTCCTTCAAATTGTGTAATTATTGCCATGTATGGAGCTACAGCTGCAAAAGTTTGTATTAATCGTATTCCATTAACGACTAATCAAGCTTGCTGTAATCTTGAAATCAATCCCCAACTGGCATCATATAAATATGTTTACTATTGGCTATGCAATTCATACGAAAAGCTAAAATCTATGGGAGAAGGTAGTCAAAACAATATTAATGGGATGAAGATAAAGCAATACCCTATCCCCATCCCCCCACTTGAATTGCAAGAAAAGATTGTTGCTATTCTTGACCGGTTTGAGACTTTGGTCAACGACCTCACAAATGGTTTGCCAGCCGAAATAGCCGCGGTTAAAGACCAATACGAATATTATAGAAATAAATTGTTGACTTTTAAGAAATTATCGGCATGAGCCAATTTCTAAATAATAAAGGAGGATATCGCAATCTCAGGGTATATCGCTTGAGTGAAATCATCTACGACCTAACGATGATTTTTGCCAAGCAGTATATCAGGGCAAGAAGCCGCACGCGCGACCAAATAGAGCAAGCGGCTCGTAGCGGCAAACAGAACATAGCAGAGGGAAGCGTGGCATCAACCACATCGAGCGAAACCGAAATCAAGCTCACCAACGTGGCAAAAGCTTCGTTAGAGGAACTACTGCTCGACTATGAGGACTTCCTCCGACAGAACAAATTGCCGCAATGGCACAAGAATCACCCTCGCACTATCCGACTGCGAGAGTATCTTAAAAGTGACGATTTTTTGAACAACCCCACAGAATACGCTTCGGCAATGAACGCAGAGGAATTCTGCAATCTGTGTATCACGCTCATCAATCAAGCCACCTACATGCTTCGCCGCCTGATTGACAGCCAGCAAAACCAATTCCTACAAAAAGGCGGTATCCGCGAGCAAATGTATGCAGCCCGCACACAATACCGCACCCACCAAAGCATAAATCCACCCACCACAAAATCCAAAAAATCCGACTAATCCGACTCGTCAGACAGTCAGACAAGTCGGACAAGTCAGGCCCGTCAGACTGGTCTGACCAATTCCATCAAACAACCTAAATAAGCATTGATTATGAAATACGACATGATTTCAGAAAACACGGAATCGACCGTGGTTGCCGAATTTGAAGCAGGCGATTACAGCTCTGCCCAATACCAGAGCGAAGCGGCTATGGAAGCCGATTTCATCAAGCGACTTCAGCGCCAAGCCTACGAATATCTGCCTATCAAGTGCGAAGCCGACCTGATAGCCAACTTGCGTACGCAACTTGAAAAACTCAATCAAATCCAGTTCTCCGACAAGGAGTGGGAGGCGTTTTTCAAACAGCACCTCGGCAACCCCAACGAGGGCATCGTGGAAAAAACCCGCACCATTCAAGAAGACCATAAAAAGGTGCTCACTCGCGACGATGGCTCGTTTCTGAACGTGTATCTCATCGATAAAGAGAATATCCACAACAATTCGCTCCAGGTAATCAACCAGTATGTGCCAGAGGGCGGCAGCCACGAAAACCGCTACGACGTAACAATCCTGGTCAACGGCTTGCCACTGGTGCATGTGGAGCTCAAGCGCCGTGGTGTGGAGGTGCGCGAAGCCTTCAACCAAATTCGGCGTTACAACCGTGAATCGTTTTGGGCTGGGTGCGGACTGTTTGAGTTTGTGCAGATTTTCGTCATCTCGAATGGCACACTCACTAAATATTACAGCAACACAACTCGCTACTGCCATGTGAAGCAGCAGGGCAAGGGAAGCAAAAAGCAAACAAGCAACTCGTATGAGTTCACCTCGTATTGGGCATTGCTTGACAATGAGCCTATACGCGACCTCATCAACTTCACACAGACGTTTCTCTCCAAGCACACGCTGCTGAATGTGCTCACCAAATACTGCGTGTTCACCGCCGAGGAAATGCTGATGGTGATGCGCCCTTACCAGATTGCCGCCACGGAGCGCATTATTCAGCGCATACGCACCGCAAGCTACCAGCGCGATTGGGGCAAGCGTGAGGGCGGTGGCTACATTTGGCACACCACTGGTTCGGGAAAAACGCTCACTTCTTTCAAGACGGCTCGCTTGGCATCGGGCATGGAGGAAATCGACAAGGTGCTCTTTGTGGTCGATCGCAAAGACCTCGACTATCAAACCATGAAGGAGTATGACCGCTTCGAGAAGGGCGCAGCCAACTCCAACACCTCTACCGCTGTGCTCACTCGCCAGCTTAACGACGAGAATTGCCGCATCATTATCACCACCATTCAAAAGCTGAGCAATTTCATTTCACGAAACCCGCTGCACAAGATTTACAACCAGCACGTGGTGATGATTTTCGACGAGTGCCACCGCTCGCAGTTTGGCGATATGCACAAGGCTATTGTGAAGAAATTCAAGAAATACCACATGTTCGGCTTCACAGGCACACCGATATTCCCCGACAACGCCGGTGCCATACGCAATGTGGAATTCACCACCACCGAGGGCGCTTTTGGCGACCGCCTGCACAGCTACACCATTGTGGATGCCATTCGCGACGGCAATGTGCTGCCATTCCGTGTGGATTATATCCGCACTTTACGCCCCGATGACGAAATCAAGCAGGAATCGGTGCCTGCCATCGACCAAGACAAGATTCTCAAAGACCCTAAGCGAATCACATTTATCACAAAATACATTCTCGACCACTTCGCACAAAAAACGAAGCGCAATTATCAGCACTACGATTTCAGCAAACTCACCAATATCAGCGAGGTGGCAAGCGCAAAAAAGGATGTGGAAGAACAGAAGGTGAAAACCAAACTGCAAGGATTCAACTCCATTTTCGCTGTGGCGGGCATTCCGTTTGTGAAACTCTACTACACGGAGTTTAAGCGACAAATGGAAGCACTTCCCTCAAATCGGCGACTGAAGATTGCCACCATTTTCAGCTATGCGCCCAATGAGGCGGAAGAAGACTTTGGGGCTGACGAAAATTCGGAAAGCACCGAAGACCTCGACCAATCGAGCCGCGACTTCCTGAATATGTGCATTGCCGACTATAATGAAATGTTTGGAACGAGCTACGACACTTCGGCAGAGAAATTCCAAAACTACTATAAAGATGTGTCGCTGCGCATGAAAAACCGTGAGATTGATTTGCTCATAGTGGTGAATATGTTCCTCACCGGATTTGACGCCACCACGCTCAATACGCTTTGGGTGGATAAAAATCTGAGAATGCACGGCTTGATACAGGCTTATTCGCGCACCAACCGCATCTTGAACAGCATAAAAAGCTTTGGCAACATAGTTTGCTTCCGCAATCTCGAACACGCCACCAATGCGGCTCTCGAACTCTTTGGCGACAAGGAGGCTGGCGGACTGGTGCTGATGAAAACGTTCGACGAATACTACTTTGGCTACACGAAAGATGATGGCACAGACGTGCGCGGCTATCAATCATTCGTGAAAGATGATTTGCTGGTTAATTTCCCTCTGAGCGAAATGATTATTGGCGAAAAGGCGGAGAAGGAGTTTATCAGGCTGTGGGGCGCAATTCTGCGATTGCGCAACATCTTGCAGAGTTTCGACCAATTTAATGGCAAAGAAATTCTGACCGACGAGCAATTCAAAGATTATCAAGGTATTTACCTCGACTTATACGAAAAATATCGCCGTAGGATAAAGGTTGAAGCCGCCGATGTGAACGACGACATCGTGTTTGAAATTGAGCTGGTGAAATCGGTGGAAATCAACATCGACTTCATTTTGTTCCTCGTGGCGCAGAAGAATGGCGATTCAAAGCACGACACCGAACTTGAGGTGAAAATCAGAAAATCAATAACCGCCACACCCGACCTTCGCGACAAGGAAGACCTGATTATGCAGTTTGTAAGAAATGCATCGGCAGGAAGCAACATCAACGACGAATGGGCTATGTATGTGCGCCAAAAACTCACCAATGAGGTGCAGGAACTCATTTCTTCGGAAAAACTGAAACCCGAACTTACGATAGAATTTCTGCAACAGGCGTTCCGTGATGGTGAAATTCGGGAATCGGGCACAGGCATTGCGAGCATATTGCCCCCTATGCCCCTCTTTGGAGCCGGCAACAGCAGAGAAGCGAAGAAACTCAGCGTAACAGAGAAGCTCAAAACCCTTTTCAAACGCTTCTACGACCTGTGCGGCGGCGTTTTCCCATTCCTCCAAGAATAAATCCCCCTCAAAGAAAGCCAACAAGGCACCAAGCCACCCCCTCCAACCAGTCAGACAAGCCCAGCAAATCAGACAAGCCCAACAAGTCAGACAAGTCAGACGAGTCGGACAAGTCAGACTGGTCGGACTGGTCGGACGCCCCCCCAAAAAAACGCCCATCATTTCAAAAGGCGAAGGTATCGTCTTAACTTCTTAACTTCTTTAACTTCTTAACTTCTCTTCTTTAACTTCTCCCCACCCTATGTGTATTTTACTAAAAAAAGTGTAACTTTGTGGGGTAATTTATGAGTTCACTGTTTGGTAAAATACTTGACACACGGCCGAAGCCTAACGAGGCTGTTGGGCATATCGAGCTTCTCGACACCACACTGCGTGATGGCGAGCAAACCTCTGGTGTGAGCTTCTCTACAGCTGAGAAGCTGAGCATATCGCGTATGCTGCTCACCAATCTGCGTGTGCCTCGCATCGAGATTGGCAGTTGCCACGTTTCCATCGGTGAATTCGAGTCGGCAAAGGCGATTTGCCAATGGGCTGCCGACAATGGCCAACTCTCGCGTATCGAAATTCTGGGATTTATCGACGGCGGTAAATCGGTGGAATGGGTGAACAAGGTGGGTGGCAAGGTGATTAATCTGCTGGTGAAGGGATCGGAAAGGCACTGCAACCTCCAACTGGGCAAAACGCTCGAACAGCACTGCGCCGACATCGTGAGGGAAGTGAACTTGGCGCACGCCAAGGGGCTGAAGGTGAATCTCTATCTTGAGGACTGGTCGAATGGCATACGCGCCTCCAAGCACTATGTGTATAAACTGATGGACACGCTGCAACACCTGCCCATTGAGCGATTTATGCTTGCCGACACGCTCGGCATCATGAATCCTAACCAGGTGTATGAATACTGCAAGCGTATGGTGAACCGCTACCCTGCTCTGCATTTCGACTTCCACGCCCACAACGACTACGACCTTGCCACAAGCAATGCTTTTGCTGCGGGGCTGGTGGGCATCAAGGGCATTCACTGCACCATCAACGGTCTGGGCGAGCGCGCCGGCAATGCTCCGCTGGCCTCGGTGGTGCCTATGGTGCACGACATGCTGCACATGACCACGGGCATCGACGAAAAGCAAATCTATACCGTGAGCCACATCGTGGAGTCGTTCTCTGGTGTGGTGGTGGCGCAAAACGAGCCTATCATTGGCGAGAATGTGTTTACACAAACCGCTGGCGTACATGCCGACGGCGACAGGAAAAACGAACTCTACTACAACAGCCTGCTGCCCGAACGCTTCGGCCGCAAACGTGAATACGCCCTTGGTAAACTGTCGGGCGAGGCAAGTATCACCGAGAATTTGCTGGAGCTGGGCATTCAGTTGGGCAAGAAATACGTACAGAAAGTGACCGAAAGAATCGTTCAATTGGGCGATAAAAAGGAGATTGTGACGCAAGACGACCTGCCCTACATCGTGGCAGATATCGTGAAGCGCGACTCGGTAATCAACAAGGTGAAAATTGTGAACTACTCGCTCACCATGTCGCACGGATTGCACCCCACCGCCACGGTGAAACTCGAAATCGAAGGCAAGGAATACGAGCAAAGCGCATTCGGCGATGGCCAGTTCGACGCGTTTATCAAAGCGGTGAAGAAGATTTACAAAGACAACCTGAAACGAGAAATGCCTCGACTCACCAACTACACGGTGAGCATTCCGCCCCACGGCAGCACCGACGCACTGGTGATGACCAACATCACCTGGAACTACAATGGCCACATCATCAAGACGCGCGGCCTGGAGGTGGACCAGATAGAAGCCGCCTTCCAAGCCACCATCAAAATGCTGAACATCATCGAAGGCATGCGCAAATCGTAACAAGACCGAGCGCAGTGGTATTTCACGCCCACATACACAAACCATATCATATTGTGTTATAACACATTAGCCGAGCGGACGCGAATTATCGCGTCCCTACCATGCCACTTCACTCCTGCCATACGCGCAAATAAATATTGGCGATTTTTGAAATGGAATGAAAACTATTTCGTAAATTTGTGCAGCAACCATTAATTATGCTATCAAGACAATGACTGAAATGGATTTTATAGTGAGCGAAAATCTGAGCATCTCCCCTCTTTACGGACTGCTCAAACTCACTCCACAATCAGGCACGATGCCTGACACGCACCCCGGACAGTTTGTTCAGGTGGAAGTTCCTCATTCAAAAACCACTTTCCTCCGCCGTCCTATCTCCATCTGCTATGTGGATGAAGAGCGAAATCAGCTCTGGCTGCTCATACGCAAGGCTGGTGAGGGCACAGCATCGCTTTTGGCAACACGAGTGGGCGAAACGCTCAACCTTGTGATGCCACTTGGCAACGGCTTCAGTTGCTCGTTCGCTGGCGAAATGATACTCATAGGTGGCGGCGTGGGCGTTGCTCCATTGCTCCAGCTGGGCAAAGTGCTCTCTAAACTTGCCAAAAAGGTGAGATTTCTGCTTGGCGCACGCTCGGCAAGCGACTTGCTGCTGCTCGACGAGTTTAAGCGTTGGGGCGAGGTGTATATCTCCACCGAAGACGGTTCTGAGGGCGAAAAGGGATTCGTTACCCAACATTCCATCCTCAATTCCCCCATCGACCACATCGCTTGCTGCGGCCCTCAACCCATGATGAAAGCCGTGGCTGCCATTGCCAAGAGCAAGGGCATCGACTGCGAGGTGTCGCTCGAAAATATGATGGCTTGCGGTTTGGGCGCTTGTTTGTGCTGCGTGGAAGACACCGCCGACAGCGGTCATGTGTGTGTTTGTAAAGAAGGTCCTGTATTTAATATAAATCGATTGAAATGGTAGATTTAAGCGTTGAAATTGGAAAACTGAAGTTGAAAAACCCGATTATGACTGCATCGGGAACCTTTGGATATGGCGAAGAATTCGCCGATTTTATCGATTTGAACCGCCTTGGAGGCATCATTGTGAAGGGCACCACGCTCCACCATCGCGAGGGCAACCCTTATCCTCGTATGGCAGAAACCCCGAGCGGTATGCTCAACGCCGTTGGGCTCCAGAACAAAGGCGTGGATTACTTCATCGAGCACATTTATCCCCGTATCAAAGACCTTGACACACGAGTGATAGTGAATGTGAGCGGTTCGTGCATCGACGATTATGTGGCTGTGTGCGAAAAACTCAGCCTTCTTGATAAAGTGGCAGCCGTGGAAATCAACATCTCTTGCCCCAACGTGAAGCAGGGCGGTATGGGATTCGGCACCACATGCAGCGGTGCGGAGAGCGTGACAAGCGCCGTACGCAAAGCCTACGACGGAACAATGATTGTGAAACTCACGCCAAACGTGACCGACATCACCGAGATAGCACGCGCCGTGGAGGCCGCTGGCGCTGATGCCGTGTCGCTCACCAACACCTTCCTTGGCATGGCTATCGACGTGGAGAAGCGCAAACCAATGCTCTCTACCATCACAGGCGGCTTGTCGGGGCCTTGCATTCGCCCTATTGCGGTGAGAATGGTTTGGCAGGTGGCCAACGCCGTGAAAGTGCCTGTTGTGGGACTTGGCGGCATTGCAAGTGGTCGCGATGCCATCGAATTCCTCCTTGCCGGTGCCACCGCCGTGCAGATTGGCACAGCCAACTTCGTTGACCCACAAGTGACCGTTAAGGCTATAGACTACATTGAAGATTATTTGAAACGCCACCAAATAACGAGCGTGCGCGAATTAATCGGCGGAATGGAGGTGTAACTCACCCATTCACCTTTCGCGCCCTCAAAGGGGCTTAAAACGAGTTTACGGTAGTTTTAATCCGCAAACCACGCCACAAGAAATCAGAAAAGGCTCAAAAGCATGTCGCTTTTGGGCCTTTTCTTCAATTTCACCGCCCGAAACTGGGCATATATGACAGAATTTGATAAGAGTGTTCCTGAGAATGATGCTTAGCGGCTGCTACGGGGGATAAATTCCTCGAAGCTGTTATCACTATAGAATACCATGATTGAAGTCACACGGCGCTCCACAGGTGGCACATTCACGCCTTTTTCCACTGCTGGTTTAGTAGTTTTTTTCGCCATAGTTTGCAAGGCTGCCGAGATGGCCGCCACAGGCGTGGGTGGCGGTGTGGTGGGCTGATACGACGACTCATCATCACCGAATGAAATAGAGGTCATATAGGGTGTGCGAGATTCCTGACCAACTTCCGATGCCGTGGAATTTTCTAAATTCTCAGAGGGTTGAGCTACGGTGGGCGAGGGCATAGAGTTCGCATTTGGAACAAACATATCTCCGTCGCCAAACATAAGCCACATTATATTAAGAGCTGGATAGGCATTATGAATTTTAGTGATGAGTTCATCACTTACTTTTTTGTTGCGCCCATTGAGCAGCTGCGATAGAGTGGGACGAGGAATATCGCAAGTGTCGGCGAATGTGGAATTAGAAATCCCATTATGACTTAAGAAAAATTTTAGGCGAGAAACTATGTCCATAATTGCAAACAGTAAAAATCTACTAAAAATTGAGTTTGCAAATGTATAAACAATTATTTAAAAACACAAATTTATCGACGTAAATCTAAATAATGAATTTGTAAATAGTAAATATCGTAAAATAAACAGACAAAACACCCAATTCAACATTCAAAACACCCGATTCACATATCCAAAATCCATATTTCATAATTATATTATATTACAACTTTAATTTACATAGATTATTAGACTGATATGCAGTATATTACTTTATATTAAACCATACTTCACAGCAAATCACCCATCCTGACACAGAAATCACCATAAATCACAACTTTATAATTTAGAATTTATTTAATTGGTTTTTAGCGATTTACACTTATTGTAAACAATTGTTAACCCTTATTTTTAATGCGTTTGTAAACGATTTAATCGTTAATTCTCCAGCACACCATTCCGCTTTCAAAACGCAAACCGAAAAACAAACGAAAACTGTCTATTTCATTTTACAAAACACGATGTAGTTTTACGAATTAATCGGTGGATTTTGTAATTTAAATTCACAAACACACGACGGTAATTTTACCATTTTCTGCGGTGTTTTCGCTCAACTCATTCTCCTGCCATTTTTTTCAATCAAATCAATAATTCGTTCACAAAATCAAATTCTTATCAATTCTCAGAGGGTAATCCACGGTAAAAATATATGGTGTAACCTTTTGATAAACAAATAGGTTACACCACATGATACAGTATGCAAACATGTAAACTGCTTGATGCTTCAGAAAAATGTAAAATAGGTGGTTTTTTACGGCGAATGTGCGCCACACAACCCTGTAAGGACACTAAAACGGCTTTTTACTGCTTCAAATCACGCAAAAATCGGTGAATTTTGAATTTTCTGACGCAAAAACAGCGTCATTTTTCTGATAATTCTTTTTTCAGGAATCGGGCAGTGATTGAATTTGGATTCTCTGCCACTTCTTCTGGAGTGCCAAAAGCCACGATTTGTCCGCCATTTCTGCCACCCTCTGGCCCGAGGTCAATGATATAGTCGGCACACTTAATCACATCTAAATTGTGATCGGTGGTAATTACCGTATTTCGTTTTTGGACCAATCTATCAAGTACCGATAAAAGTATCTTAATATCTTCAAAGTGCAGACCGGTGGTTGGCTCATCAAGAATGTAGAGCGTTTTACCAGTGTCTTTTTTCGAGAGCTCGGCGGCGAGTTTCACACGCTGACATTCTCCGCCCGAAAGTGTGCTCGACGGTTGGCCAAGTTTGATGTAGCCCAACCCTACTTCTTGCAGCACTTTTATCTTGTTGAGAATCGCAGGAATTGCATCGAAAAACTCTACGGCTTGATTTATCGTCATGTCGAGGACATCAGCAATCGATTTTCCCTTGAATTTCACCTCCAAAGTCTCTCTGTTATAGCGCTTTCCGCCACACACCTCACATGGCACGAGCACATCGGGCAAAAAATTCATTTCCACCGTTTTATAGCCATTCCCATTACAAACCTCACATCTGCCACCCTTGGCGTTAAATGAGAAGCGTCCGGGCTTATAACCACGAATCTTCGACTCTGGCAGGTTCACAAACAAATTGCGAATGTCGGTAAACACGCCTGTATAGGTGGCTGGATTGGAGCGCGGCGTGCGGCCCAGTGGCGACTGGTCAACGGTCACCACCTTGTCGATATGCTCCAAGCCCTCGATGCTCTTGTAAGGGAGCGGCTCGATGAGCGAGCGATACAGCTTTTGGCTGATGATGGGCTGAAGTGTGCCGTTAACCAGCGACGATTTACCGCTGCCCGATACGCCTGTCACGCAAATAAACGTGCCCAAAGGGAAGTCCACATCCACATTCTTGAGGTTGTGTCCATTGCAGCCACGGAGCCTTATCACATCGCCATTGCCCGAACGGCGCACCTTCGGAATTTCTATCTTCTTCAATCCGCTCAAATAATCGGCGGTGAGCGTGCTTTCTTTGAGCATTTGCTTAGGAGTGCCCGCAAACACCACATTACCGCCTCTACGCCCCGCTTTCGGGCCTATATCCACAATATAATCGGCATTGAGCATCATGTCTTTGTCGTGCTCCACCACTATCACGGTGTTGCCCTCGTCGCGCAGTTTTTTCAGCGACGCTATGAGGCGTTCGCTGTCGCGCTGATGCAGCCCGATGCTCGGCTCGTCGAGAATGTAAAGCACATTCACCAGTTGCGAGCCTATTTGAGTGGCCAAACGGATGCGCTGGCTTTCACCACCTGATAGCGAAGCCGACGAGCGGTTGAGCGACACATAATGCAAACCCACATCAAGCATAAAATTCAGTCGGCTAAGGATTTCCTTCACGATTTCATCGGCAATTTTCCACTTTTTCGGTTCCATGTGGTTGTGCAAATCGCCGAGCCAGTCGCGCAGTTCGCTGATGTCCATACTCGCAAGCTGCGCAATGTTTTTGCCGTTGATAAAAAAGTGCAAAGCCTCCTTGTTCAAGCGCGCGCCGCCACATTCAGGGCATACGCAACGCGAATAGAACTGCCCTGCCCATTTCTGCGCCTTTGAGCCTGCCGATTCGTCTTGCTGAAGTTCGATATACTTCACCAGTCCGTCGTAGGTGAGGAAATAGTTGTTGGTGCTCAGCGTTTCGGTTTTGATGTTGAGCCGTTCGTCGGTGCCGTTCATGATGTCGTCGAGGGCTTCTTCAGGAAGTTCCGACAATGGCGTGTTGATGTCACAGCCATATTTTTCACAAATGGCAGCAATCTGCCAAAACACCAGCGAATTTTTATATTTTCCCAAAGGCAGCACTCCCCCTTCTTTGATGGAGAGCGACATGTCGGGCATGATTTTCTCGCGGTCAACGAGGTTCACATAACCCAGTCCCTTGCACTTATGGCAAGCGCCCTGTGGCGAGTTGAACGAGAAATTATGCGGAGCTGGATCGAGGTACGAAAGCCCCGTAGATGGGTCCATCAGCGTCTTGCTGTAATAGGATATTTCATCGGTGGCGGCGTCGAGGATAAGCAGTTGGTCTTTGCCCTGCCTGAACGCCAGTTCCACGGTTTCTTTAAGGCGCTTTTCGTCCTTTCGCGCCACTTTCAAGCGGTCGATCACCAGTTCCACAGTGTGATTCTTGTAGCGGTCGAGCTTCATGCCGAATGTGATTTCGCGCAATTCGCCATCAATACGCACGTTGATATAGCCCTTCTTTCTATATTGCTCAAAAAGGTCTTTGTAGTGGCCTTTGCGATTCTTCACAAGTGGCGCCAGAATGTAAATTTTCTTGCCGTCGTACTTGTCGAGAATCATCGAAAGTATCTTTTCAACGGAGTATTTCACCATACGCTCACCAGAGGTGTAACTCACGGCATCGGCGGCACGCGCAAAAAGCAGTCGCAAATAGTCGTAAACCTCTGTAGAGGTGCCCACGGTGGAACGAGGATTTTTGTTAGTGGTTTTCTGCCCTATCGAAATCACTGGGCTAAGCCCCGTAATCTTGTCAACATCAGGGCGTTCGAGCACGCCCAGCATATTGCGCGCGTACGCAGAAAATGTTTCCAAATATCGGCGTTGTCCTTCGGCAAAAATAGTGTCGAACGCTAACGACGATTTTCCACTACCACTCAGCCCCGTAATCACTGTGAGCTTGTAGTGTGGAATATCCACATCTATGTTTTTCAGATTGTGGACACGTGCGCCAAGCACACTCACACATTCAGTTTCTTTCCCATTGAAAATCATAATTTGCAAAGTTACAAAAAGAAGTCAGAAATCAGAAATTAGAAGTTAGAAATTAGAGGTTAGAAGTTAGAAGTTAGAGGTTAGAAATTAGAAATTAGAGGTTGGAAATTAGAGGTTGGATGTTAGAGCGAAGCTCTCCGAGTGCTCAGAGTGCTCCAATCATATCAAGCCCCCATCCGCTTTTTTCAAAAACAAAGCTGTGCCACCATCGATAGCGGCACAGCCTTGTTTTACGTTTATTTCAAATCGTTCTTTATTCCACTACGGTAGTGCCGCTTTTCATAGCGTTTTTGCGGTAGCGGAGAATGTTGATGTCGCCGCTGAGCTTATACACCTTGTCGTCGGCACCTCGTGCTTGAATCACGTAGTAATACACGCCTGTGCTCACCAATTTGCCGCGATATTTGCCGTCCCAACCGTCGTCGGGGTTGCTAAATTCAAATATCTTGTTGCCCCAAGTGTTGAAAATCGTGCAGTGAAATTCCACGATGGATTTGTGCTTCACTTTCCAAATGTCGCCCACGCCCTCTGTTGAACCTGGAGAGAACACATTTGGGCAAACCAGTTCGCTTTCGCCAATGTGCACGGTGTAGGTGGGACCGTATGCCTCGCATCCGCCTTGCAGGTTCGTGCCCACAAAGCGCCAATACGATGTGCCTGTGGTGTTGAAGGTTTGCTCCACTTCGTCATCGTTGAAGCGCGCCTCTATGCTCTGAAAATCAGGGTCGAGTGCCTTTTGCCACTCTTTGTGGTCAACGGCATCGGTGCAATATGCCTTAAATGTCACCGTGGCAGGCGCTGAACCGCCCAATTCCTCGCTTTCATCGGTGTTTTCGCCACCTTCGCCGCCTTCACTGCTGTCTTCGTCGTCGCTCTCATCGGTGCCGTCGTTGCGCTTTTGCTTGATGGCTGTGGTACGAACATCCACGGCTGTGGTGGTGTAAGTGTCGCTCTCCATTTCCACTTCTTCGTTCCAAAATTTGAGGAAACGGTCGCCACTGATGTGGAATGTGGTGTTGCACAGCGGAGCGGTAATCACCAACTGTGGTTTTACCGATGTGAGCACGTTGGTGGTATCCACCTGTGTCCATTGAACAGCGGTTTCGTCCCATACGAGCGTACGGAAATTCAACTTAATTTCACGGCTCAGCACCCTTCTCACGCCAGTAATGGTGAAGTACGATATTTCGTCGGCGGATCCATCGATGCTCAGCGTGGCAGTGCCACAATCCTCTGGCGCAAGGGCAGAAATGCTGTTGAAGCGCAAATAGTGGTCGGCATAATTCACCACCCAAACGTAGGTGCGATTAGTGCCTTCCTCTATGATATAGCCCTGCCCGGCAACCACTTGCGCAAGCGTAGTGGTGCGCCCATCGGTAGTGATACCCGAAATTTCCTCGGCATATCCCCCACCTTGGCTACCAAAACTATACCACACCACAGGCGTATCGCTCGTCGCCCGATACTGCATACCCACGCCCTGCGTGTTGTAGAGCACATAAATATGGTTCAAACCCGTATTTTTCTCCGGAATCAAGTCGTAAACCTCGTGCGAGCCGCCCACAAACGACACCTGTGCCCACCCCGATACCGAAGCCAGCACAGCCACTATGATGAGTAAAAAAATCTTCTTCATAACATACAAAGATAACCATTATCACCAATAATAACGAAAAATCCGCCTCAAAATTGCCCATACGCAATTTTCCAAAGCGGATTCAAAACGTTTTAACCCAAATCTGCGGGGGGGTATCATTTCAGCCTCAAAACAGGCTTTGGCTTCAGCCCATATTTCGCCAGTAATTTCGCTTCTCGCGAATGAGGCAATATGGCACTTTTCCCTGATTGCACCCAATGATAAGCCGGTGCGCTTTTGGGTAATGTATCTATTTTTGGAGCTTTTGCTTTTAGCCACAATTTCAGCCAATTGAGTTTTGCTATCATTTTTGGCACTTCACCAGTAAAGGCAGGGTGAATCTCCACAAAATAAACCTTTTGACCATACCCAATGGCATAATCCCAACGATTCTCGTTCGGATAAAGTTGAGCCACAGCATCATCAATATTTAAACTGCCGTCCAAACGGCTACCATCAGAAGCCACCACCTTGCCAACCTCTGCCCTTCTTAGTGCGCGAAGCCCAGGCTCGTATGCAGCCGACACCTCTGCCGTTTGCTCTACTGACAATTGAAAATCAGTCTTCGCCATACTCTGCCATATACTTCGACACCACCTCCGATGCCTTTGAAGCAAACTGCGACAAACCTCCCCATTCTGCTTCGCCCATGTTTTCGCTTGCCACATCAAGAGCACTAATATCATCGGTGACTACGCCCTCTTTTGTGTGGGAGAAGTAGAATGTTCGCACATCTTTGCTAACAGCACCTTTCACGGTTTCGCCCACATTGCTATCTAAACTGGCATCAAACAGTTCACATAGTGCCTGTTCTCTCACCTCCTGCGGAAATTGTTGCAGCATTTTAAACGTCCAAACAAATTCCAGCAGCACAGGCGAATGTGTCGATACAATCACCTTGTAGCCCATCTTAATCAGTTCAAGAATCTGTATGATTACCGATTGAATGGCTCTGGGATGCAATCCCATTTCGGGTTCTTCCACCACCACATACTCGTATTGATTGCCGTTGATGCTTTTCGCCATAGGTTCTGTAAGACAGTAAAACGCCATTAGCAAAGGCATAAACTCCTTTTGCCCCGCACTCCATGTCATAAAGGGCAAACTTGTATCCCCTACCTTCATTCGCATCTTCTTCTGTCCTGCCTGTTCGTCAATAACCACTTCTCCACCATGGAAAATCGTATCATTAAACGACTGCTTCATACCGTCGTTCAGCCTTTGATTCAGGGGAAATATCACGTTTTCACTCCCCATGCCGTGTTGGAAAAACAATCTGAGCGTTTCGCTGAAATTGCGCAAAACGTATGGCGAAGATATGTCAAATTCCATGAAATTTTTAGGACGGCCATCCGAAATCGACAATATGCGCTGGGCTGGAATATAGAAAAGTCGCTCCTTGGCGTCGGCATTCTCAGCATTCAGCAGAGAGCACTTCTCAAACGCCTCACCATCAACCTTCACCATGGTGCAGTTTTTCCACATTGAAGAAAGCCTATCGCCAAAATAATAGTTCAGAACCTTGTCGGAATCGCCATCAATCACATAATTGTATTTCAGAAGATTCTGAACGATATAATCTTTGTCCACAATAAGCTTCGCCAGCTGTAGGAAAAGCGTTTTTCCACTGGCTTGCGGACCTAAGAGAATTGTCAAATCCCCAAGCTCCACATCAAGATTCTTAATTGGACCAAAATTAGATATTTGAAACTTATTCATTGTCGTCGCTCTTTTATAAGCCGCCGCCCATCATCTGTGGCGCACAACTCTTCTGCAAAGATAACCATTATCAACAATAATAACGAAAAATCCGCCCCAAAATTGCCCATACGCAATTTTTCAGCCCCCACACGAGTCCACACAAGATGAATTATTGCGCTATAACAAGTTTGGTTTGTTGGGGAGATTGGGGACTATATAGAATAATGTGTGGGGGTTGGTGAAATAAAAATGGCGGTTTTGCTTTGTAGTGCGAGTGGATTGCTTTAACTTTGTAGAAGAATTTAGATTTAAACAGTAATCCATCTTAATTTTTTATGATTACATTCTTTAAAAAAGGAGCAAACACCATCTATGCGGTAGGTGCTGACCATGCTCTTTCACCAAAGGAACTTGAGAAGTTAGAATGGCTGCTCGGCGGCATTCAAGTGCAGGACGACACTTTACGAGGCACGTTTATCGGCCCACGAAAGGAGATGATTACGCCCTGGAGTACGAACGCGGTCGAAATCACCCAAAACATGGCGATGACCGGCATCGAGCGCATCGAAGAGTTCACAACCACAAAAGAAAAGGATCCCAAGTACGACAAAATGCTTCAACGTGTGTACCACACATTAGACAGCGACACCTTCACTATCACTCGTACGCCGGATCCTATCGTTTATATCAACGATATTGAAGCCTACAATAAGTCGGAAGGTTTGGCTCTCAGCCCCGAAGAGGTGGATTACCTGAAGGGACTTGGCAAGCGCCTCGGCCGTCCTCTCACCGACAGCGAAGTGTTTGGTTTCTCGCAGGTGAACAGCGAGCACTGCCGTCACAAAATTTTCGGCGGCACTTTCATCATCGACGGCGAGGAAATGCCTACAAGCCTTTTCAACCTCATTAAAAAGACCACCAAGGAATATCCCAACAAGGTGATTTCTGCCTATAAAGATAATGTGGCGTTTATCGACGGTCCAAAGATTGAGCAATTCGCTCCAGTGAATCCCGACCAACCCGACTTCTTTGAAGTGAAGGAAATCGACTCGGTGATTTCGCTCAAGGCCGAAACCCACAACTTCCCTACCACCGTAGAACCTTTCAACGGTGCCGCTACTGGTTCGGGCGGTGAAATCCGCGACCGTCTGGGTGGTGGACGCGCAAGTTTGCCATTGGCTGGCACGGCTGTGTATATGACCAGTTACCCTCGCACCGAAGCTGAGCGTGCTTGGGAACGCTGCACCATGCCTCCACGCCCATGGCTCTATCAAACTCCTGAAGAAATTCTCATCAAGGCTTCAAACGGCGCAAGCGACTTCGGCAACAAGTTTGGCCAGCCTCTTATCTGCGGCTCTCTCCTCACATTTGAGCACGAGGAAGCAAAACGCCAATTGGCATACGACAAGGTGATTATGCTTGCCGGTGGTGTGGGCTTCGCCAATAAGCGCGACGCAATCAAGGGCACTCCAAAGGCTGGCGAGAAAGTGGTGCTGATGGGTGGCGACAACTATCGCATCGGTATGGGTGGTGGTGCCGTTTCGAGCGTGAACACCGGCCAATACGCCAACGCCATCGAGCTCAACGCCGTGCAGCGCGCCAACCCTGAAATGCAGAAGCGTGTCGCCAACGTGATTCGTGCCTTGGCTGAAGACGACACCAACCCTATCGTGTCGATCCACGACCACGGCGCTGGCGGTCACCTCAACGCCCTCTCTGAACTGGTGGAAGAAACTGGCGGACGCATCGATATGGCTGCTCTGCCTGTGGGCGACCCCACCCTTTCATCAAAGGAAATCATCGGCAACGAAAGCCAGGAGCGCATGGGCTTCGTGGCAGAGGAAAAGGATTTGGCTCGCATCAAGAAGATTGCCGAACGCGAGCGCGCTCCATTCTATGTGGTGGGCGAAACCACTGGCGACGACCGCTTCGTGTTTGAGCAAGCCGACGGCGTGAAGCCTATCGACTTGGGCATGAAGGATATGTTTGGCAGTTCTCCAAAGACTGTAATGACCGACAGCACTAAGCACCACAAATACAAAGCAGTGAAAACCGACGCTGCAAAACTCAACGAATATATCGAAACCGTGCTTCAAATTGAAGGCGTGGCATGTAAGGACTGGTTGACCAACAAGGTGGACCGCTCTGTGACTGGTAAGATTGCACGCCAGCAATGCCAAGGCGAAATTCAGTTGCCTTTAAGCGACTGTGGTGTGGTGGCTCTCGACTACACTGGCAACAGCGGTATCGCCACCTCTATCGGCCATGCGCCTCAAGCCGGTCTTATCGACCCTGCCGCTGGATCTGTGCTCTCTATCACCGAGGCATTGACCAACATTGTGGGCGCAAACCTCAATGGCGGTCTGAAGGCAGTTTCGCTGAGTGCCAACTGGATGTGGCCATGCCGCAACGAGGGTGAAGACGCTGGTCTCTACCGCGCTGTGAAGGCTTGTAGCGATTTCGCTTGCTCCCTCGGCATCAACATTCCAACCGGCAAGGACAGCCTCTCCATGACCCAGAAATACGGCAACAAGAAGGTGATTGCCCCAGGCACCGTGATTATCTCTGCTGGCGGTGAGGTGTGCGACGTGAAGAAAACCGTAAGCCCTGTGCTCCAACAAAAGAAGAGCCGTCTCTACTATATTGATTTCTCTGGCTGCGACATGCAACTCGGTGGTTCTGCCCTTGCACAATCTATGGGATTGCTTGGCGACAAGGCTCCTGGCGTGAAGAGTGCCGATTACTTTGCCAACGCATTCAATGCTGTGCAGGCCTTGGTGGAAAACAAGCAACTCTTGGCAGCACACGACATCAGCGCTGGCGGTTTGCTCACCACTGTGCTTGAAATGACTTTCGCCAACACCAAGGGCGGTGTGAACCTCGACCTCGACGGTATGGCTGAGCAAGACATCGTGAAGGTGCTCTTTGCCGAAAATCCTGCTCTTGTGATTCAGGTGGCAAACAACCAATGCGGCAAGGTGGAACGCGAACTCGCAGAGCGTGGCGTGAAGTTTATCTACATCGGTGAGCCTTCTGAAGAGCGCACCGTGACCGTGACACAGAACGGTGACGAATACATGTTCTTCATCGACTATCTGCGCGACCTTTGGTTCAAGACCTCATATCTGCTCGACTGCAAGCAAAGCGGCAACAAATTGGCAAAGGCTCGCTTCGAAAACTATAAGAAGCAACCTCTGCGCTGGCGTATGCCTGCCGGCTTCACTGGCAAGGCGGCAGACTTGGGCATCAATGGTTTCAAGCACGGAAAAACCGGCATCAAGGCGGCTATTATCCGTGAAAAGGGTGTGAATGGCGACCGTGAAATGGCTTATTCACTCTACCTTGCCGGATTCGATGTGAAAGACGTGCACATGACCGACTTGATGAGCGGTCGCGAAACACTTGAAGATGTGAATATGATTGTGTTCTGCGGCGGATTCTCCAACAGCGACGTGCTCGGCTCTGCCAAGGGCTGGGCAAGCGGTTTCGTGTGGAACGAAAAGGCTAAAAAGGCACTCGAAAACTTCTACAAGCGCACCGACACTTTGAGCCTCGGTATCTGCAACGGTTGCCAAGTGATGATTGAACTCAACCTGCTCAACCCAGAATACAGCAGCCAGCCTCACATGGACCACAACGATAGCCACAAGTTTGAATCCAACTTCATCGGCCTGTCGATTCCTGAAAACAATTCTGTGATGTTCGGCAACCTCGCTGGTTCTAAACTCGGCATCTGGGTGGCTCACGGTGAAGGCAAGTTCAACCTGCCAGAAGGCGCCGACAGCTACAATGTGGTGGCACAATACAACTACCGCTCATATCCTGCCAACCCTAACGGATCGCCACGTGGCATCGCTGGTATCGCCTCTAAGGACGGCCGCCACTTGGCTATGATGCCCCACTTGGAGCGTGCTATCTTCCCATGGCAGTGCGGCTTCTATCCACAGGCTCGCCAAGCCGACGAGGTGACACCATGGATCCAAGCCTTCGTAAATGCCAAGAACTGGATAGCCGACCACAAGAAGTAAACAAACACTTCCCCAAAATAACCAAAAAGCCCGATGAAGCGAATTCATCGGGCTTTTTTTACCCCAAAAATCAGGGTCAATAAGGTTAAAATGGATTCAGTGGAATTTCACAGAGAAAAAAATCTGAAACAAAAACATAAAAACTATTGCTGTTCGGTAAAAACTTTGAATCAAAATAATCATTTTAGCGAACGGGCATTTTAACTAAGTAATAAAGACTTGACAATATATAAATATTATCTGCATCTATATTCCCTATATGACTATAGTGCACAAACGTCTGAATAATTCCTTTATCTCACGAGCAGTTCTTCTAGCAATCTGCACATAATCACTATTCTTTTCAAACTGAAGTAAAAATGGTCTGTTTTCAATATAAAGGTATTTTCTATCATTTTTAACTTTAACCCACCCATATTTTTTCATTTCTCTACAAAATATAGTTTTATGTACCCATTCTGAGAAATCTAGTTGATAATTCATTTGCCTGGTATCATAATCAAACCAGATATTTAGATATATTTTTTCATATTCTTCACCTTCGTCTACTTGACGGCAGATTCTGTTGTTTTGTAGATAGAGATGTATACTTCTAAAGTCACAATAATTAGTAAAATGTGTAGTTTTGATGAGTTCTTTTTCCAGATGACAGGCAATAATTACCATAAGCAGTTCTTGATAATTATAGACACCTTCTTTAACTCCATCAAGTAAGATTATCCTTTTACTACCATCATATAAACTAACTTTAAATTTATCCTGTGTAGCTAATTTTATAGCTTGTGGATAGTGAGCCAAATAATAATTCATTTCATCATTAGTAAAATCTTCTTTGTGCTTTGGCTCAACAATGAGTGATTCGTTATTTTGGAAGATGCGTTTTGTTTCTTCCATGTTTTTGAGTTGGTCTAACGATGGAAAAGTGCTTTGACATCCTAAATTTGGATCTTCATTAAATACTGCTTGAAGAAGAGTTTGCTTATTATTTTCATAGTTTCTTTCAATCCATTTCCTATATCGGTTATTTTCTGACTGGGTATCAGCAAACTCCCCACATGTTTTCTTAAAGTATTCTGTTGCGACTTTTTCCATACTATTAAAATGATTCTCTATCTCAATAGCATCCCATGTTTCATAGTACTCATATATCATATCAGATTTTAATGAGTCAATTGAGCCTGTATTGTTTCTCTTTTCAATGTATGCTGCTCTTTTCTCTGTAAAGGCCTTATTATTATAACTAGAATTATCTTGACTAGAGATAAGAGCTAGATTACCAAATCCATCACAATTGGCGATTTTTTCTTTATCATATTTTGGGGCCTGTGCAGAGATATGCTCAACCGAATTCTTTGACGTTATGCGATAGTTTCTCCATCTATTCTCTCTATCAGATGTATTGATTTTCCAAAGCATATAATCCATCTTATAGAAAAGATAATGAGCGAATCCACATCCTTTTGATTCACTAATTCTATCAATGAAATAACTACTATAATCACCCGGAGAAGCAGCCTTTAAACCATTGTTCATTACATTGTATGTTCTTATTATCATATCTTCATCGTGAGACAGACAAAGCAGATTGTTGTCTAACTGCTGTAAATAGGCTAAGAGATTTTTATGGTCATCTTCCTTGAATGTCTCATAGATGAATGGACATATCCAATGTTCATATATTCTTGGTTGCGAGAAATAGAGCATAGATTGCAATTGAGACATATCATTTATTTGCTCTTTACTGCTTCTACTTACAGAAAGAGTATCGTTCTTGTCATTCTTGTAAATACGAGGCTTCTTGATAGCCAAAATTGTATCATTACAGTCATCGCTGGTGACAAATTTTACGATGTACTTATCGAACGCGACCCTAAATTTCCACAAAAGGCTGATAAAGTTTGCTGCCTCATTGGGATTCTTATTGAGCCAAGCAAGAAAAGGCTTGAAAATCAATAACAGTTTCTTCTCATTGAAGATATTGATATCGTTTCTCTCACAATCATATAAATCTAGACCCTTTTGTATAAGAAATATTCGAAGAGTATAAAGCAATAGCATGGGGAAAGATACAATACTTCTTACAACCTCATCTCTATCTTCGATGCCACTATTGGCTGTGTTTTCGTTATCACCGCCTTTATCGTTGATTATTGAAAGAAGATCTGATGAATTTTCTGAATTGATATTTTCCTGTGATATTTCAGTTTCAATATATTTCTGGAAGAAATCATCATTGAAGTCTTTCAGATATGTATTGTTATCTTCTGCATCATCCTTATCAATGAGCAGATTCTTCCAAGTAAGTTTAGAATCTTGGCGGTAAATGTTGGATTCTATATATCCAGACATATCCGAACAACTATCCCATATCTGACTATACCTTATCAGCTTGTCTTTATCATCAGGAATTGTACGCCTAATGATATCAAGGATTTTTGATTTCAGAATATCTGTATGCGATAACTGTTGACCACGTCCATTTATAAGTTCGAATATTTTATTTAGGTCCGCATTTTCGGGAATTTCTGTTCTCACCAATATTACTTTTGTTGCAATAAATTCGGCAAATTCTTTAAGTTTGTTTTGTCTTTTTTCATTCTCCATAAACAATTTGATATCACCAATGGCAGACATCATATTGCTAACATCAGGAATATTTGAGTATTCTCCTATAGAAGTGTCTTCAAAATGTAATTTAGAAATAAACTCCGTAATCTTTTCTCTAATAGAGAATGTGATTCTTTTCTGGTTTTCACTCTCGCAGAAATCGCTTATGGTTCTTGGAGTGTCATTATGTAATATGTTTTTCAATACATTACAAATAAGCCATAGTGTGGTGAATCTCTGCTGCCCATCAACAAGATCATAGAGATTATCATTACGTACTGTCATTACACCACCCAGGAAATATTTGTCATCATTTGCAAGAAATGCATTTTCTAGGTCTTCCAGCAAAGTATTTATCTGAGCTTGTTTCCAAACGTATAGACGCTGGTATATAGGAACATTAAAGAAAATTTTTTCTTCTACTATTTTCGATAATGTTACCTTTGTTGAAATGTATTCTGTATTACTCATAACAATTTTCTATCCAATTAAGTTTAACATCTCTCAAATCTCCATCAAAGCTTCTGTTAAAATAATTCTTGCAAGCATTGATATAGTTGTTTATCGGGCCATTTTCTGGATGTCTATTTTCATCTTTAAGATTAAGTGATGTGATATAGTTAAATATATCATCTGGTTCAAAACTTATCTGAATAATGTCAAGTATGTTGTGCTCGCTCATAAGATTACGCATTGTTACCTCCTTAAAATAGTAGGAATTGAGGCGAATAGTGCCTATAACGTAATCTATTAAAAGAGCGAAATGGTATAATTTATTAGTTCCGAACTTATCATAATAGGCAATCATCATTATGATAAAATAGTCGCTCATATATTTGCTACATTTCTTTTCTTCATATATCGTTTCATAGAATTTTCTAACTTTATTAATCTCACTATCATCTGTGTTTTCTTGAAATAGCTTTTGTGCAACTCTATGATATGTTTCAAAATATGTAAATACGCTCACTCCTTTAAAAAGTGGTTGTCTTATACTAAATGGATACAATTTATCTATTGCATTTTCTATGTCCGATATAGATTGTTTAGTTGCCAGATTATCAGTATATCTAATAGTTTCATTAGATGCCTTTGAGTAGTATTTTACAATATTTCCATGACCTTTTTTCGGATTATTAGCAAACTCATCCATAGCTGAATTATAGTTGGAATTATTTTCAAAAGTAGCACCTTTCCAACACCTGATTCGCCATAAAGCCATGTCCACAAGGTTGTCAAGATAGTCTTCCTGAGAATTTCTGAAGATGTTCTTTGGTGTAAGCTGAATGTCTTGCCATTTTATCGCACAATCTTTTCTTAGATTTTCGTCATTCTTAATAGCTCGTAAATGAACAGCTTTCATTACATCTACTGCTGCAGGTTGAATTCCTCTATTATTCTGAGAATCAAAAAATGTAAAGGCATCATCTTCACTATCAGTCAGTATGACAGAAAATTTTAGATGATCAAAAATAGCAACTTTTTTATCTTTAATTCTATTATACTTTTTGCTAGCAATTAACTTTTTTATCAGTCTTGTGTTACATGATATGTTCTTTCTTGATAGATGGTGACTGAAGTTAAACTTCAATTGTTTATCAAATCTATTTAGAGCAGAATCCTTACCATGTAATTCGTTATCAATTATGAGAAGAGTGGTGAGTCTTTGTTGCCCATCAACAATATTAAGTACCTTCTCATCCTCATTTATATGAATTATGATAGAACCCATATAATACCAAGAATTATCTGTAAAATCAGAATCAATAAACTCATTCCAGTCTATAAGAAGTTGTTCCACCTTTTTATTATCCCATACATAGGGTCTCTGATAAGGTGGAATTTCTATTTTATAGTTTCCTCCTTTTATTGTAAATAATTCATTCCAAGACGGATTTTTGACTTCTAAATGATTGTTCATATTAGTTTTATTTCTTGTTCTGTTTACAAAAGTAATGAACTAAATGTATATCTGTGTATTAAGTATATAAATATCAATCTTATTCTTAACTTTTTTTTACAATATGCTTATATTACTATTCGGTAAGAAAAATTTGAAACAAGATGAATTAGGACTAATTCCATTTGCAGGAGACTGCTATTCTTTGATATATTTTAACACATCTTAACACATATCCACAACGATTTTGCGGTGATATCGAACATTTTGAAATCGAAATCCTTGTATTTTCCAAAAAGCAATGGTGCTATTCTTCTTTTGGGGGCTGGGGATTCCAGCGGGCTTGCTGGCGCGCTGCCATTTGAGCCTCGGCGGAGTTGTCTTGGGGTGCCCATAGTTGGGTGCCCTGAAGTTCGTCTGGCATATACTGCTGGCGCACGAAGTGTCCGGGATAGTCGTGGGAGTACATATAGTCACGACCGTAGCCAAGTTGCTTCATCAGTTTTGTGGGGGCGTTACGCAAGTGAAGTGGCACAGGGGCATTGCCAGTCTGCTCCACCAGTTGCAGCGCACTGTTGATGGCATTGTATGCCGAATTGCTCTTTGGCGATGCGGCAAGATAGATAGCGCACTCGCTCAGCGGTATTCGCCCCTCTGGCCAACCAATCTTATTGATGATGTCGAATGTGGCATTAGCCAAGAGCAGGGCGTTGGGGTTTGCAAGCCCAATATCCTCTGCGGCAGAAATGCAGAGGCGGCGAGCGATAAATTTTGGGTCTTCACCGCCAGCGATAAGGCGTGCAAGCCAATATACCGCTGCATCAGGGTCGCTGCCACGAATCGACTTGATAAAAGCCGAAATAATGTCGTAGTGCATCTCCCCGTCTTTGTCAAATGCCATCGGATTCTGCTGCAATCGCTCGGTCACCACCTTATCGTTGAGCACAAACGGCTCTTTCTCGCCCAGCGACTGGTGGAGCAGGTCGAGGATATTCAGCAATTTTCGGGCATCGCCACCACTAAAGCGAAGGAGTGCTTCCGTTTCCTCCACTCTCACCTCCCTGTTCTGGAAAATGGGGTCGGTCTGGAGGGCATGGTCAAGGAGGCGCAAAAGGTCGTCATTGTCAAGCGACTGGAGCACATACACCTGTGCGCGCGACAGCAGCGGGCGAATCACCTCAAACGAGGGATTCTCGGTGGTGGCGCCAATAAGCGTGACGGTGCCGTTTTCCACAGCCCCAAGCAGAGAATCCTGCTGCGACTTGTTGAAGCGGTGGATTTCGTCGATAAACAGTATAGGCCGGCCTTTTGTGAACATGCTTTGCGCATCTTTTTTGCATCGGTCGAGCACATCGCGCACATCTTTCACGCCCGAAGTCACGGCCGAAAGCGTGTAGAAAGGCACTTTCGTTTGCTCTGCAATGATGCGTGCAAGCGTGGTCTTGCCCACTCCTGGAGGTCCCCAAAGAATAAACGACGCAATGTTGCCACTCTCAATCATTCGGCGAATCACCGCTCCGGGACCCACCAAATGACGCTGTCCTATGTACTCGTCGAGCGACTTTGGACGCAATCGCTCTGCCAAAGGTTGAAAACTCATGATAAAAATAGTGTGTTATGATTCAAGAATTGTATTGATTAATGTCGTCACGTCGGTCACGTTCACCTCTCCGTCGCAGTTGATGTCGCACACCTTCTGCTCGTAGGTGGTGTCGCCTAAAATGGCGTTGATGAGCGCGGTCACATCGCCCACATTCACTTCGCCATCGCCATTCACATCGCCAAGATATGCCACAATTTTGCCAAACTCCCTCCACACCGGAGCCGCCTTGTATCGCTTCACCGCTTCAGCGTTGGGCACATAGAGGGTGCGGGCTGAAAGGTCGGTAAACATGCCAAAAGGCGTGGTCACCTCGCGCAGCGGAAGTGGCTCAACCGTGCCGCAATAAAATGATTTGCAACTTTTCATTCCGAAAAATGCGTTTGCGCCGATATGCTTCACACTTGTGGGCAGGGTGAACGAGCCCATAATGCCACAGTTGGCAAAAGCCCACTCCCCTATCGTTTCCAGCCCTTCTGGCAGAGTAATCGACTTCATCGCATCGCAGCCATAGAAGGCAAAGTCGGCTATGCTGGTCACCGACGATGGCACGGTATAGCTGCGCCACGATGCGTTTTTACGACTGAATGCCACCAGTGTTTGGGCATCTTTGGTGAGCAATATGCCGTTGATGTCGCAATAGTTGGGATTTTCGGGGTCAACGGTTACCGTTTTCAGTTGGGTACAACGCTGAAAGGCTCGTGTGCCAATGCTGGTCACATTTTTGCCGATTTTCACTGTTTTCAACGCTGTGCAACCGAAAAACGCCTCTTCGCCAATACTGGTCACGGCTTCGGGAATCACAATATCCACAATCCGTGAGCAACCGTGAAAGGCAAACGCGCCGATGACGGTGACAGTTTCGGGAATGGTGATGGCGGTGAGCGAATCGCAAGCGTTGAACGCATAATCGCCAATGGTGGCGATGCCGTCGGGAAGCACTACGCCTGTAAGACCGTGGCACGCATTAAATGCGCCAAAACCCACCGACGTCACTTGCTTTCCTCCCAGCACAGCCGGAATGGTGACTTTTCCTGTATAATAATCATCGCCTAACACCACCATGGCTCTGCCCGATTCATCTACAGTGTAACTGATGCCGTCGGCGACTAATCGCTGGGCGGCTAACGAGAATGTGGCGCACATCGCCAAGAGGATAGCTGATAGGCTGTTTCGTAACTTCATTTTTAACCAATATATTAATCTACGAAGATAGCGAGAATGGCGGAGATTAACAACAAACAAACTATAATTCTCAAAAGAAAAAGAGATTTATTTTGTGATTTTATGATTTTGCAGTAATTTTGCACATCGTTTCACAAAATAAGCAAGATAAAATATCAAGGTAATGGAAAACAAGCAAACGGCTTCATATATCAGCACAGGTAAAGGATTATTGGCTCTCTCGCCCATCGTGGTGTTTCTGCTGCTCTATGTGGTTGTATCGGTAATTATCGGCGATTTCTACAAAATGCCACTGTCCATAGCATTCATCATCGCATCGATGTGGGCATTGCTTTTTACGCCAAAGAAGAAAATCACCGAACGAATCGAGATATTTTCAAAAGGCGCAGCCAACTCCAATGTGCTTTACATGATATGGATATTTTTCTTGGCAGGCGCTTTTTCTGCGCTCGCTAAAGGTATTGGAGCGATTGATGCCACCGTGAACCTTGCATTAGCGTCGCTGCCTTCGTCGTTTCTTGTGCCGGGGCTTTTCATCACAGCGTGCTTCATATCCATGTCGATTGGCACTTCTGTGGGCACTATCGTGGCACTCACGCCTTTTGCGTGCCAGCTGGCTCAAAGCACTGGTGTCGACACGGCTTTCCTTGTGTCGGTGGTGCTGGGCGGCTCGTTTTTTGGCGACAACCTGTCGTTTATCAGCGACACCACCATCGCCTCGACACGCAGTCAGAAGGTGAAAATGAACGATAAATTCAAGACCAACCTTTGGATTGCGCTTCCTGCCGCCATTGCCACTTTGGGCATCTACATCTTCACAGGCGACATTCAGCACACCGCACACGCTCCTATCACCACAGCATCATGGTGGAATGTCACTCCTTATCTGATTGTGATTGTGTCGGCTATGATGGGCGTGAATGTACTGGTGGTGCTCACCATGGGCATTATATCGTGCATCGCCATTGCGCTTTGCGGACTGGCTGATGCGAGCCTGATTGACATGTGCGGATACATGGGCGGTGGCATCAAGGATATGAGCGACCTGATTATCGTCACGCTGCTGGCGGCTGGTCTGTTGGGCGTAATTAGCCACAATGGGGGCGTGAAATACATCATTCAGGTGCTCACCCATCGCATCAATAGCTGCCGTGGCGCACAAGCCGTGGTGGCAACGCTGGTGAGCCTCGTGAACCTCTGCACCGCCAACAACACCATCGCCATCATCACCGTTGGCGACATTGCCCACAAAATTTCACAGCAATTTCAACTCGACGGCAGAAAGGTGGCAAGCCTGCTCGACACTTGTTCGTGCATCATTCAAAGCCTTATCCCATACGGAGCACAATCACTGATGGCTGCAGGCCTTGCCCACCTCAGCCCTGTGGCGTTCCTTCCCTACCTCTATTACACCTGGGCGCTCAGCGTGATGGTGATTATCTCTATTGCATTCAATCTCCCTCGCCGCAAAGTTTAGCGACATTCGGTTATCGATTACTGAAGAATCTTGTTGATGAGGGCGGTTACATCGCTCACATCAATGTTGCCATCGCCATTGATATCGGCGGCATCAGCTGTCACACTCTCTTCCAAAATGATATTAATCAGTGCTGTCACGTCGGTCACATCACACACGCCATCGCCATTCAAGTCACCAACAACGAGACTGCCATCGCTGCTGCTTGCCGTCAGCACCAGCTCGTGAACGGCTCCTGCGCTATTCACGTCTGCCCTTGGGGCTGATATGCGCATGGTGAGCCTGTTTGTGCCCTCTGGCACTGCCAAATAATCTTCAAAAACTTGTTGTGGCAGTGCTTCGCTGTAAGCGTGCTTTTTGGTAGCCACCACCTCTCCTTGCTCGTTGAGCAGTTCCAATGTGGGCGAGGCTTTAGCTATGCTGTATTTGGGCTGCGCGTACTCTTTCACCACAATCTTTGCCTGCACCTTGACAAACTTCACAATTTTCGCACTGAATTGGGGCGAAATAAGCATATAGTTGCCGTACAGATTCACCTTGTTAGTGCAAATGGTGTTGGTGTTCAGTTCCACGCCCGACCGTGTATAAACCCAGTTATCAAAGCTATTAAGATTAAATTCCGCCAATTTCTGGACTTGGGCAAGAATCCCAAACGCCATCCACAATAGTGTGAAAACCATCTTTTTTCTGAGGAGCAAACTTTTCATATTTTCAATAATTGATTAAGCACAACAAAAGTAATGCTATTTTCGGGGTTTTCAACTATATGCAACAAAAAAAGTGGCAAAAGCTGTTGCTCCTACCACTTTCTGGTGTCCAAGATGAGACTCGAACTCACACGAACCATTGTTCACTACCCCCTCAAAGTAGCGCGTCTACCAATTCCGCCACCTGGACATTGCTGTGAGCGAAAAACGGGACTCGAACCCGCGACCCCGACCTTGGCAAGGTCGTGCTCTACCAACTGAGCTATTTTCGCATCAACATTTAAGCCATGAGGCATATCCCTCATTTGCGGTTACAAAAGTAGCAACTTTTCCCGATATGGCAAAATTTTTCACCAACAAAATCACCAAAACCACCCCAAAAAGCTCCACACCACCCAAAACACCACCACAATCCCTCCCAACACACCCAAACATGGGTATCATTCCTGGGTAGGGACGTGAAACTTCAAGGGCACTGAAAAACCATAAAAATAGTGAATGAAGTAAAGATTTTGTGGAGGCTTGTAGCCGTTGGAAACGGCATATTGTGGTTAACTCCATGCAAGCGAATGAAGCTCCGCAGGAGCGAATGAGCGCAGCTTGGAGTTAGCACAAAATAGGGTGTGAGCCTCGGAGAGGGTCGGTTGTGGTCAAGACTATTGATGGTTCGGTAGAAAAATACTGGGGGACTGAAACAAAAACATAAAAAACAGCCTTTTAGCGATGTCAGTGCTTCGCACCTGTCG
>ERZ779888.830-NODE-830-length-33858-cov-4.390172_pt1 | contig 33858 bp, 4 predicted proteins | sample MGYA00511245_ERZ779888 | MGnify/ENA primary metagenome ERZ779888 (study PRJEB29588, sample SAMEA2155255) | human gut metagenome | biome: human gut; feature: human-associated habitat; material: faeces | place: Denmark | collected 2008/2010 ...
CATATGGATATTTTCTGTTTGATGGTTTAATTTCATCTAACTCAATTTTTTCAAGAGTTTTCTTTCTTGATGTCGCTTGTTTTGATTTTGATGCATTAGCACTAAATCTTGCAATAAAGTCTTGTAATTCTTTAATTTTTTCTTCTTTCTTTTTGTTTTGTTCTTTCATTTGTTTTAATGCTAATTGGCTTGATTCATACCAGAAGTCATAGTTTCCTGGGTATACTTTAATTTTTCCGAAGTCAACATCTGCAATATGTGTACATACTTTATTCAAGAAATATCTATCATGTGATACTACTATTACTGTATTTTCAAAGTTTATTAAGAATTCTTGCAACCAGTTTATACTTTTTAAGTCCAAGTCATTTGTAGGCTCGTCCAATAGTAATACATCTGGATTTCCAAATAATGCTTGTGCAAGTAATACTTTTACTTTTTCTCTAGCTTCTAGCTCACTCATCATTTTGTAATGATTTTCTGGAATTATTCCTAAATCGTTTAAAAGCATTGCTGCATCTGATTCTGCATTCCATCCATCTAATTCTGCAAATCTTTCTTCTAATTTTGCTGCTTTCATTCCGTCTTCTTCTGAAAAATCTGGTTTCATATAGATTGCATCTTTTTCTTTCATGATATCATATAATTCTTTGTTTCCCATTATTACTGTGTCTATTACTGTATAATTCTCAAATGCAAAGTGATCTTGCTTTAATATTGATAGTCTTTCTCCTTTTTCTAAAGATACTTCTCCTTTGCTTGGTTCTAATTCTCCTGATAGTACTTTTAAAAATGTTGATTTTCCTGCTCCATTTGCTCCTATTATTCCATAACAGTTTCCTTTTCCAAATTTTATATTTACATCTTCAAATAGTACTCTTTTTCCAAATCTTACTGTTACTCCACTTGCTGTTAACATCTTTTTCCCTACCTTTCTATGACTCTCTTCCTCTTTTTGAGCCATTCTCCTATATTTGCTTATATACTATAACATATTTTAACTTTTTTTTCAAGCAATTATTGACATTTGTTACATTTAGTATTATAATAAATATCGTTATATGCACCATTAGCTCAGCTGGTAGAGCAACAGACTCTTAATCTGGCGGTCCTCGGTTCGATTCCGAGATGGTGCACCAAAGAACAGTAAAACAATGAGATTTTATTAATTCTCATTGTTTTATTTTTTACATAGAATCAATAAAAGAACTAGTTAGTAGCTAGTTCTTAAACTTTATATCATATTTGCTTAAATCTTTTAACATTTGTAGTAAATATTCTCCTTCATTTTTGCTTCTTTCATCTTTTTCTAAATTTCTTTTTCCAAAACATACAAAGCCATTACTTTCATAGAACTCTTCTAATTTTTGCTTATCTTCACATTCCAAAAAAACAAATCGTCCTCCTAACAGCTCTTGCACTTCTTTAATCTTGTCGCAAGCTAATTTTAGCAATATATCTCCAGTAATTAATTTATTATATTCATTGTTATAATTCTTGCCCAACTGTCCTATTAAAGGCAATGAAATATTATAACTTTTACTTTCTTTATCAAATATTGCAAATTTTAATAATTTTTTTCTTTTAGTTTCACTTAATTTTACTTTTTTAATGTTAGTAATTTTATTCGTTATAGCAAAATATCCTACTATTACATCTTTATCTTTATATTGACTCATTACAATATATGTCCTAGAATAATCTTGCTTTGAAAACTCTATTGCTCTTTCCTTTAAAAAATATTCAACATCTTTATTTAATTCACATTTATAATCACTTAATATTTCTTTTGTTCGTTCTTCTCCTAGATTATTGTAAATATCTTTTAGATTTATTATTTTATATCCCATGTTTTATTTGCTAAATATTTTCCTTATTCTTTCACTATCTGTTACATCTTCAACCATCTTATTTATTTTTACCTTTTTAGATTTTTTATTTTCTGCATTTTCCAAAGCACTTATAAATCTTTCGGCTGATTTTCTATCTTTAATTACTATATTTTTCAAAAAACTTTTTGTTGCCATATATATCATCTCCTATTTTATTATATGCGATATTTACAATTATTATAACATACTATTTACATAATATCAAGTTGTTGTCTCTATTTATCATATTTATACCACTTTTTTTAACTTTTTGTCAATACATCTTTTTAAGTCTATTAGCTTTGCCCAATAAAAATCCCTAGACTCGCACTCTAGGGATTTTTTTGTGAATCTACACAAATGAAAAATTATTAAATTATCATTGCACATTAATTATAATCTTTTCCACAATCATAGTCAATACATTATTTCAAAAATGGTTGACATATCTTATTTATTTTATTCTAAATTTTTTAAAATTATTCACTGGTCAAAAATTAATTTTTATTCTATTTTATTTTAAATAAACAATTCGATGATTAAAATACAGAGTAGAGCATTACACTCTACTCTGTTAACAATATATTGTTATTTTTTATTTATCTTTTGTATTTTATTTTTCTAATATTTGTTTCTTTATTAAACAATATCCCCTTTTTAGAATTGTTAATGGTTCAAATATTTTATTTATACCATTATTTTCTATTTTTTCTTTTGCATCTAATTCTCTAAGTTCTTTTGCACTTAAACCTGTTGGTGGTGTAATAATTAATCTTATTCTACCATCATCACATTCATCTTCTTTGTCTGTATTAGGATTATGATTTCCTGGCGTAGCTTGTTCTCCTGTCTCTTTATCTTTATCTGTTATCTTTTTAAATGAACCTAATATTTCTGCATTATTCTTAAATACAACACCCTTTGTATTTACTGCCAATAATTTGCTTCCATATAAATTTATTGTTGTTGACTCTCCAGGTTTTCCGTCATGAGGTGGTTTTATAGCTCCAATATGCTTACATTCTACAATTACAAGATCATTATTCTCTTGTAACGTCTTTATTCCGCCTTTTACATCGTCATTTATTAGACGTCTTCCGTTATCTGTTTTGTTTCCATCCTCATCTTCTTGGCCTAATAAATAATCTAAAGATATTTGTTTCCACTTATCACTATTCTTTTCTTCATCATATTGTAGTCCTCCTCTCATGTAGTCTACTACACTGTTTACTACATTTTGTAATAAATGATCTTCATTATTACTTGGAATTCCCCAATAATAATAGTCTTTATATGTTCTATAATCATAATCTATTTCAGAATAGTTTGTTATTGTTATTGCATATTCAACTTCTACTGTTGCACCTTGGATTAGCTCATTATCTATTTCAGCAAGAACTAATCTATTTTTTTCACTTGTTCCTAGAGCTTTTACATAGTTTAGATTATCTTTGTATGGATCTCCAAATATTAAATTCTGACCATTTGCTAATGTTATTGTTAATTTGCTTATAGTCTTATCTACATCAAGTTTTTGTTTTGGTCTTAGTGTAATTCCAAAGTCCATAAATGGTATTACTGAATAGAATGTTGGTTTTCTTTTTACAGATTTTTTTCCGTTTTCTTCTATTAGTATGAATTCAAACTCATCTTCGTATGTTGATGAAGTATTTTTTGGATTAGCAACTTGATCTACTTTTATCATGCTATTATTTTCAACTTTTACATCAAATATTGCAGTATCTGCAATCATTTTGATTTTTCTTTCATAACTTCCATAATAAATGTCATCAGATTCTGCTCTTAGCTTTAAGTCAGCATCTATTGCAACATTTGATCTTTCTTCATTCTTTTCAATATTGCCTGAATGGTCTGCTATCCAATTTTTAATTGGCTCATCTTTAGTGTTCCCTCCTGTTGCTTTTTGTAATTCATCTATCATTGGTGAATAACATACAATTGTAGATTTATATTCTCTAGCATCTACTTCTTCTCCATCTATTGTTGAAACTTTTCCATCTTCAAATGTTCCATAACCATATCTTAATTTGTAATTTTCACCTGGAATAATACCAACTATTATCCAGTTATATTTATATTTATCTTGATTATCATATCCTGTTCTTATAGGGTTTGTGGTTACTTCTTTTGAAGATGCTATAGCATTATATTCTTCATATGTAGCAGTATTACCTGTTATATTTAATTTATATGCTTTTGCTATATTCTCATTTTTAACATTAGGATTTCCAAGTTCTTTATTAGCATTTTGTAATAATTTTATTTCTGCATCCTTTACTAATTTTTCACCATCATCATATATACCATTTCCTAATCTCTGATTTTCAGTTAATAATGTTGGATTAGATGCATCTTCCCACACAATACCTGAAATAGCTCTAGTTGGGTCTGTTTCATCAATACCAAGTATTAATGATGGTGCAAAATCTGTATCATCTTCAAATGTACTTTTATCTGTCAATTCTAGATTTTGCTCATAATAATTATTAAGTGTTGAACCATCAGGTCTTTTAATTGCATCCAGTTGGGTTGAATCACTTACCTTTGCTCCTACTTCTGCATCTAATGGAGCTGAGTCTTTATCTATTGCTGCATAAATCTTTCCAGGGTCGTTTACTCCATCATTTGCTTTTTCAGCAGTTTTTGCTCCTGCAACCATAGTATCCTTACCATAGTAACTTGAAAATGCTGATATTTCTGATACATTCATCAATGTTGCTCTTTGATGTGCAATTGAAGTCAACGCTTCTTGACTTAAGTGGAATCTTACCATAACAGCTATTGAACTTCCTGGTTCCAATATTGTATTTGTATTTGTTTTTAATTCAATATATGCTGCATTGTAATTTTCATCAGCTTTGCTTTGAACACCTGAATGCGCTGGTAATTGTTGTATACTTTGAACATTTTCAGAACCTTCAACAATTTGGTAAGAGTCATATCTCTTATCATAATAATTTACTATTTCAGTAATTCTTGATGATAATGTATCTGATTGGTTTTTAACAACAATTTTATATGTTACATATACTTCCATAAGATTATTCTTTGTATCTTTTAAATGCCAAGCTAAATCTGATTCATATAGTGGTCTTTTATAAGTATTTAATCCTCTGTTGCTATATTGAGAAGCATTATTTTTGTTTCCAAATTTTACTGCTACTCCAAATCCGTCTGATGTTTCTTCAACATTTCCTTCTTTTTGATACTCTTTTCTGCCACCATATTGATATGTGTTTTTGTATCCATTTACAATAACATCAACAGAATCTATATCTTCTGAGATAGCATTATCTGCTTGTTCTCTTCTGAAAATTCCTTGGTTATTATTTGTAATACATTCTAGACCTGTATTTTCATATGCTGATTTCCATCTTTGTGCAATATTATATTCAGATTGCTTTGTTGTAGATACTACAGCATATTCATGGTTTTTATTTAATGCAGCATCAGTAATATTTAATATTTTCTTACCATTACTATTGTTTTCATATTTATATGCCCATTTATCAGTATATGTTGCAATATGATTTTCTTTATCAACAGTATATGATAATCCATTATTATACCCTGTTGAACTGTTTTGCCAAATTTCAGCAAAATCATTATTTACAGTTATTCTATCTCTATTTTTGTCTGAATCTTCTGCTCTACTTCCATCTTTAGGAACTTCTGTTGCTTTAGAAGATTCATCATCTTTATTTGCATAATCCCATTTTGTAGCAACTGTTGTAAATTTCAATCCATCATACTCAAATTCAATATAATATTTGCCTAAGTCTTGTATTACAAGGTTACCATTTTCATTTTCTGCTTTACTTGTAAAGTTATTTCCATTTACACTAGGTTCTTTACTTCCCCAATAATCTTTATTTTCATAACCATTATCGAAAGTTCCTGGTTGTTCTACACCGTTAATGTATTTCTTTCCATTAACAATCTTAGTACCAAACTCATAGTAACCATTTTCATCTGTTAAAGCTTTTGCAATAATAGAATCATTATTACCATCAGTTTTGTGTAAATATACTCTAATTCCTTTTACTAAAGCATCTGACTCTTCTTTATAAATATTGTCTTTAGTATTGCTCTTTGCATCAGCAATATCTTCCCAAACATATCCAGATGCACGTATATACATTTGCTCATTTTTGATTTCTACATCATATCCTTTTTTACTAGATGTATCTTCTGTTTCTGTTGAAGGCATTCTAGTTAATGTAACCCATCCACTTGGTGCATTATTTCCATAATCTACCCTGAAATTCTTATATTTATCATTGTCTGATAAATATCCGTAATTTTCATTTTTTACTTCTTCAAGATGATATTTAATAATATCTGCACCATTTGTGCTCATCAATAAGTTGTATATTTCAAGTCTTCCATTTTCTCCTGTTATAAATGTTGTAGCATCATTTACGTTTGAAACATAGTCAATGTCTTTAATGTATACTGTTCCTTTAACTTCCTTCTCCCAGTTTCCATTTTCACTAGTTTTAATTCTCACATATTTATTATCTATGTTTTTGTATCTATTTTCAGCATGAGAAATATCTTTATCTCTTTGTGCCTTTAATATAAATGATACATTTGGAAGTTTTTTATCTGTATTTCTACTATCTACTTTTTCAATGAACAAGTTAGATGTTTGTTTTACGTTTAATACATTTACATCTAATCCGCTTCCTCCTGTTTTCTTATCTGTTTCTTGTGATTTTTGTCTATTAGGTCTTGTCCATCCACGTGCTTTTACTCCATTTTCTGAGTTTATATCTGTACTATCATTATCTGTTACAGTTCCATCTCCGCTTTCATTATCTTTTGTTGAGAAATGTACTGTATAGTTATTGTAATTTCCTTTTTCTGCAACCCATCCATAATATGGATTTGAAATTTCTTCTAGATGATACCATATTTTATCAGCACCATTTGTACTAATTAATATGTTATGGATTTCTAATCTGCCATTATCATCTGTTATAAATTTTGTTGCATCTTTCATGTCTGTAACATAATCTATATCAACTATTCTTACAGATCCTCTTACTTCTTTTTCCCATTTTCCATTTTCACTTGTTTTTATTCTTACATATTTTTCATTGATGTCTTTATATTTGTTTTCTGGGTGAGAAATTTCTTTGTCTTTTTTAGCTTTTAGTACAAATTCTACATTTGCTAACTTTTTATTTGTAAGCAAGCTATCTGTTTTATCAATTAGTATATTTGCAGTTTCCTTCAAGTTTCTAACTGAAACATCTACACCTGCTGTACCATTAGCTTCTGTTTGAGTTGAAGCTTGTCTATTGGCTTTTACCCATCCACGAGCTTTTACTCCGTTTTCTGAATTTATATCTGTACTGTTGTTATTTGTTACAGTTCCATCACCTTTTCCAAGTCCAGATTCTGAATCATATTTATCATTTGTATCAAATGTTACAGTATAGTTGTTGTAATTTCCATTTGGATTTCCAACTGGCTTTTCGGCTACCCATCCATAATGTGGATTTGAAATTTCCTCTAAATGATAATAAATTCTGTCATCACCATTTGTACTCATTAATATATTTTTGATTGCTAATTTACCATTATCATCTGTTACAAATTTTGTTGCTTGGTTAAAATCACTAACATAATCAATCTCAACAACTCTTACTGTTCCTTTTGCTTCTGTTACCCAATTTCCATTTGTGCTTGTTTTTATTCTTACATATTTATCATCTATGTTTTTATATTTGCTATCTGGGTGAGTAACATCTTTATTTCTTTTAGCTTTTAATACAAATGTTACATTTGATAATTTGATATTATTTTGGTCTGTATCTGTTTTTTCAACAAATATATTTGTTGTTTGTTTCCAGTTAAGAACTGAAAGGTCAACACCAGAACCACCTTTAGCTTTATCAGTTTCTGTTGATGTCTGTCTATTAGATTTTATCCAACCACGATTTAAATTTCGTTTTAAATCAGCTGTAATCTCATTATTTGTTACAGTTCCATCTCCACTGCCTAAAGCTGTTTCAGATGTATATTTATCACTTGTTTTAAATGTTACTGTATAGTTGTTGTAATTTCCTTTTGAATTTCCAACAGGACTTTCTGCAACATATCCATAATTTGGATTTTCAATTTCTTCTAAATGATAATATATCCTATCTGCACCATTTGTACTCATTAATATATTATGGATTTCTAATCGTCCATTATTATCTGTTACAAATTTTGTTGCTTGTTTTATGTCTGAAACATAGTCTATATCAGCAATTCTTATTGAGCCAGATACTTCACTCATCCAGTCACCATTTTCACTTACTTTGATTCTTACATATACCTTCTTGTTTTCACCGTCAACAGGTAATGAATTTCTATATTTGTTATCTGGTGCTGAAAGGTCTTTATTTCTCTTAGCACTCAATACGAATGTTACATTTGCTAATTTTATTCCGTTTTGTTCATTATCAACTTTATCTATTAAGATATTTGTTGTTTGTTTCCAGTTACGTACAGAAACATCTACACCTGAGCCACCTTTAGCTAAATCTGTTTGAGTTGAAGCTTGTCTATTAGCTTTTACCCATCCACGATTTTCTCTGTCACTTAAATTATCTGAAATTTGTGTATTTGTTACAGTTCCATCTCCTGTTCCAAATGCATTTTCTGTATAACTATCCTTTGAACTAAATGTTACCATATAGTTATTATAATTTCCATGACTATTTCCAACTGGGCTTTCTGCAACATATCCGTAATTTGGATTTGAAAGTTCTTCTAAATGATAATATATTCTATCATCACCATTTGTGCTTATTAATATATTGTGAATTTCCAATTTTCCATTAGCATTTGTTAAGAATTGTGTTGCTTGGCTTATGTCAGAAACATAATCTATATCCACTATTCTTATAGAACCTGTTACTTTTGTTTCCCAGCCACCATCTTCACTTGTTTTTATTCTTACATATTTGTTATCAATATTTTTGTATTTACTGTCTGGATGTGTAATATCTTTATTTCTTTTTGCTCTCAATACAAATGCTACATTTGCTAATTTAACATTTGATTGTTCATTATCGATTTTATCAATTAAAATATTTGTTGTTTGTTTCCAGTTGCGTATTGAAATATTAAGTCCTGAACCACCAGATGTTTTATCTGTTTCTTTAGATGATACTCTGTTTGCTTGTGCCCATCCACGTTTTGCTACTGTATTTAAATTTGATGTGATATTATTGTTTGTAACAGTTCCATTATAAGAATTTGTTGCTTCAAATGTTACAGTGTAATTGTTGTAATTTCCTTTTGAATTTCCAACAGGACTTTCTGCAACCCATCCATAATTTGGATTTGCAACTTCCTCTAAATGATACTCTATTTTATCAGCACCGTTTGTACTAATTAATAAGTTATAAATTTCTAATACACCATTTGTGTTATCTACTTTACCAGTAACAAATCTTGTTGCTTGTTTAATATCACTAACATATTCTATGTCTGTAATTCTTACTCTTCCTTGTACTTTTGTTTGCCATCCAGCACTTGTTTTAATTCTTACATATTTATTGTCTATGTTTTTATATCTGTTTTCTTTATGAGAAATATCTTGTTGTCTCTTAGCTTTCAATACAAATTCTACATTATTTAATCCAAAATTTGTATTATCTTTGTCTGTCTTTTTAATTAATATATTTGTTGTCTGTTTTAAGTTAAATATTGTAATATGAAGTCCTGAACCACCTGAAGTTTTATCACTTTCTTTAGATGATACTCTATTTGCTTTTGCCCATCCACGTGCTTTTATTCCATCTTCTGAGCTTATGTCTGTGCTATCATTATTTGTTACTGTACCATATATAGCATCTGTTGCTGCAAATGTTACTGTATAGTTATTATAATTACCTTTTTCTGCAACCCATCCATAATTTGGATTATCAATTTCTTCTAAATGATACCAGATTTTATCTGCACCATTTGTACTTATTAATAAATTATGAATTTCTAATTTTCCATTTTGAGTTACAAATCTTGTTGCATCATCTTGATTGCTAACATATTCTATATCTTCTATTCTTATTGAACCTTTTACTTCTTTTTGCCAACTTCCATTTACTTTAACTTTTACATATTTTCCACTAATATCTTTGTATTCATTTTTTGAATGAGATATTTCTTGGTCTTTTTGTGCTTTTAATATGAATTTAACTCCATCTAATTTATTATTAGCACCTGTTGGATTATCTGTATCTGTTTTTTCAATTAATATATTTGTAGTTTGTTTTACATTACGAACTCCAACAGTTATACCTGCTGTACTACCATAGCTTGTTTTATCTGTTTCTTTAGATGATGCTCTATTTGCATCTACCCATCCTCTTTGCAATATTTTTTCAAAGGCTGTATCTGTATTATTTGTTACAGTACCTCCAGTAGTAGCATCAAACATTACTGTATAGTTATTATAATAGTTAATTCTATTGTTTTCAGCTTGTTCTATTGGTTCTTCTGCAACCCATCCATAATTTGGATTTTTTAATTCTTCTATATGATACAAAATTTTATCTGCACCATTTGTACTCATTAATATATTGTTTATTTCTATTTTTCCAGATGAATCTGTTACAAATCTTGTTGCTTTATCATAATCTACATATTTTATATCAATAGCTCTAGCAAATCCTGTTATTGTCGTTCCTTCTTGCCATCCAGCAGATGTTTTTATTTGAACATATTTTGTTGTGTCTCCAACTGGAATATATTTATATGGATTTTCTGGATGTGCTATATCTGTATTTCTTTTTGCCTTTAATACAAACACTACATTTCCTAGTTTTGTATTATGATTATCATAATCTGTTTTGTCAATTTTTATATTTGTTGTTTGCTTCTTATTATAAACATTTAGCTCTGCACCACTACCAGCTGATGTCTTATCCGTCTCTACAGATTTTCCTCTTTCTAGTTTTACATAGCCAGTTTTGTCTTTCGATGTCATTGTTCCTCCATTTTTAGCATCAAATGTTACTGTATAATTATTATAATTTCCGGATGAATTTCCTTCTGGCTTTTCTGCAACCCATCCATAATTTGGATTTTCAATCTCTTCTAAATGATATTGTATTCTATCTTTACCATTTAAACTTACTAATAAGTTTTGAATTTCTATCTTTCCAGCTGAATCTGTTACAAACAATGTTGCTTGGCTAGCATCTGATGTAAATTTAATTTGTCTTTCACTTGCACTTATATCTTGTGTAATACCTTTTGGATCATATACTCTATCATCTATTCTAGCACTTCCTGTTATTTTATTTGCATATCCATCAGAACCTTTTTCCACATTATTTCCAGAAGCTTTTATTCTTATATATTTATTGTTTATTTCTTTGCTTCCTTTTGTATTTCCTTCTACTTTTGCAACTATTCTAAATGTTACTCCTGGAAGTGATTTATCATGTTGGTCATAATCTTTTTTGAAAATATGTAAATTTTGTGTAAGTTTATCATTTGTTATTGTTACACTTGTATATTTATAGTCTGAATTTTTCCATGGCTCATAAGCAGTAGCAGTAGTTTTTTGTCTTTCTACTTTTATTTCTACTACATCACGGCTTTGACCGTTCACTTTCATTACACCAGAACCATCACCTTTATAGTATTGAGCATATCCATAGTTATTGCTATATAATTCATATAATTTATATGTTATCTCCTCTACAGAGTCTTGATAGCCTTTTGAACTAACCAGTAAATTGTCGAGTTCTACTATTCCAGATTTATTTGTTGTAAGTATTGTTGCTTTATTTTTATCAGTAGTATATGCTATATCAGAAACTTTTACTGTTCCTTTAACTCTCTTTGCCCAAGTCCCAGTTGTTTCTTGAAGTTTGGTTATTGTTTCTCCTCTTTGATCTTTTAAACCTTTAATACTATTAATATCATGTGCTTCATAACTTGAATCACTTGATACTCTTTCTATTTGTAAAATAACATATCTCTCTACAGATGATGAACCTTCTTTTGCTTTCAATAAAAATTCAACATTTTGTAATGGTCTGTTTTGATCTGTGTCTCTTTTATATATACGTAAATTTCCTGTTTGACGTTTATTTTCTACATCAAAATGTGTTTCCGCCCAAGCACGGTTCATATTACCAGATATCACTGTTGTCTTAACTTGAGTATATTCATATCTATTAGATTTGTCTTCTACAAATGTGTAATCTCCCCATCTCAAATTTCCTATAGCTATTGCACATTCACTATTTGTTGCTAATCTAGTTGCATTTGCCTTTGTAGCACCGAAATTTGCCAAATAATATTTTCCATTTGCAAATACTAATGCTTGAGCATTTTTATTATATATATAATAGTCATTACAATTAATATATTCTCGTGGATAGTGTGGGAAAAATTTATCTCTATTATTATTTTGTTGATCATATGAATTATAGAAATCTCCATTTACACCATCTGAACCACAACTGTAATCAGGTTCTGAACCATCCCACTTCATTATTTTGTCAAATGTTATCCAGTCAGCCGTATCATCTTGTGTTAATTTGTCTATTCTTTTACCATTTAAATCTGTTAGCATTAAGTAATCGTTTCTATTTAAGTCTTTTCCTCTCAATAATAAGAAATCTGCATTATTCATTGGAATACCTGTTTTTTCATTATTGTTCCATACCCATTCTGGGTCTTTTTTGTGTAATACTATTGATGTTGGTGCTCTCCATGGTCCTTTCCACTCAACAGAGCCTTCCCATACCGTTGTAACTGGAACTGTAATTTGTAAATCTCCATCATCATTTTCAGGAGTACGTTGCATTTTTTGATGGCTTGCTGATGCATGAATATCAACAGTTACTGTTACTTTCATTCCTATTGTTAAATCTTTTAAAGTTTCATATTTTAATGCCATTTTTACTTTAGTAACATAGACTACATCTTTCCCAATCTTTATATAAAATGGTCCTGCAATATCATTACCATTAGCACTATTTGGCTTTGAAATTCCATATGGTTTTTCTGCTATTCCTATCCCTTCTTGTGCAGTCCACAACCTACTATTATCTACTACTTCTCCATAATGCATTGTGCCATCTTTTGTCATATAATCCATTGTTACCACATAAGAAAGTTTAGCATAATTTGTATTTATATACTTATCATAATTTATCTTAAAACTTGGGTCAAAAGGTCCAATTGTATTAATACTATTATTATTATAAAATTCAACTCTATTTGGATCGGGATTATCTGTATCTAATGTTAAATTAGGCTCATTAGAGTATGTATAGTGTGGTGTTCCTGGAACAATACTATCTATAAAATATTTTGTATCAATATTTGGAAATGGTTCTCCATGATTTATACATGTAAAGTCATAACCATTAGATGTTGTTGATGTATTTCCTACTTGTCCTCCAGTAAAACCTGCATCAAATGGAGGAGTTTTACCAGTATTATGTCCTTTTATTTTTGCACCATAATCCAATGTTGCAATTTCATCTCTACCAAGTAAAATATTATAAGCAATAAGACTATATTTTGTTGTATCGTTTGTTTCTCCTTCTTTCTCTCCTCCTTTTATTACCTTTACAGTTGCAGTTCCTGAACTTGTCTCTGTCATTCCGTTAGCTATTGATATTCCTGTACCACCAATAACAAAAATTAATGATACTATTGCAAACATTCTAAACATTTTGTTTTTCTTAGCAAGAATAATAACTAAAATAATCAATCCTACAATCATTGAACCTGTAGTAATTACTATCATAGTTTGTTTTACACCTGTTGTAAGACCTATAATAACTTCAACTTTAGAAGTATCGTTATCTTTGGTATTATCTTCTACTGCTTTTTCATTACTACTCATATCAATACTTGCCACATTTTCAATTTTTCCAACATTGTTTGAATTCATTGTTTTTGTGAAAACTATTGTTATTTCTTTGCTTTCTCCAACTCCAATTTTTTCGCCAGATAAAGCAATTGTATATAATTTTCCGTCTTTTTCATACCAATTTGGATTTAATTCTGAGTGGAACTCTAATCCATCTGGAATATTATCAACAATCATTCCAACTTTTCCTTCAAGTTCCCCTTTATTGGTAACTACCATTTTATATTCTAAAATTACTGTTGCTCCATTTATGTATTTTGAATTTATTTCAACCTTTGCTAATTTTTTATTATTATAATCATATGTTTTAGTACCTTTTTTGGTTTGAACAGTAATCTTGCTAATATATTTTTGTAATTCCATATCAAATGATTTATTTTTAATTACACCAATATCTATATTTTTCAATGTACTTTGTGCTGTTAATGTATCTGTTAAACCTGCAATTGTTTCTTTTCCTTCTAATAAAACATTTTTTTCTATTGCATCAGAGTTCTTTGTAGAAGAAACTCCTTGTTTTTGATATTCTGTTAAACTATATGTTTTACTGTCATATAAAAATACTACAATGTATTCTCCTTTTGTAATATTAGTGAATTCGTATTCACCTTTTTCATTTGTTGTTGCTCTAATTGCGGTACCATCTTTATATACTAATTTTTGTGCTGAATAATCATATAATAATACATCCATATTACTATATAATTTTTCTTCATCATCTCTTTTACCATCTTCGTTTTCATCAATCCATGATACACCTGAAATTGTTATTGTTTCAGATGGTATAGGATTGTCTGGTGTTGTTGGATCTTGTTTTTTGCTTACTGTTACTGTACATTGAGCTGTTTTTCCACCATCTTCTGTTGTTACTGTTATTACTGCTGTTCCTTCTCCTCTTGCTATAACATTTCCATTTCCATCTACCGTTGCTACTTGATTGTTATTAGATGACCATGTTATATTTTTATTTGTTGCATTTTCTGGTAAAATTGTTGCTCTTAAAATTCTGTTCTCACCAACATTTAAACTTATATTTTCTGAATCTAAGGCTATTCCTGTTACTTTTACTTCTTGTTTTTCTATTACGTATACTTCACAGTTTGCCATTTTTCCGCCATCTTCTGTTATTACTGTTATTATTGCTTTACCTGCACTTTTAGCTACAACTTTACCATTTTCATCTACTGTAGCTACTTGAGAATTGTTTGATTTCCAAGTTACACTTTTATTTGTTGCATCTTCTGGTAAAATTGTTGCTTGTAATGTTCTATCTTTTCCTACAGTTAAACTTATTTCTTTAGCATCTAATTTTACTCCAGTTACATTAACAATACTTGGATCATCTTCTCTTAAAACTGTAACTTCACAAGTTGCTGTTTTTCCTCCATCTTCTGTTGTTGCTGTTATTACTGCTTTTCCTTCTTTTTTACCTGTTATTTTTCCATTTTGGTCTACTGCTAATACTTCTTCATTATTTGATGACCATGTTACATTTTTATTTGTTGCATTAGTTGGCTCAATAGTTGCAATTAATATTCTTGTTGCATTAACTTTTACTGTTATTGAATTTGTATTTAAATTAACATCTGTTACAGCTACTTTGTCTGAACTTGGATTTTGATTATCAGCAACAGTTACTTGGCAAGTTGCTGTTTTTCCTCCATCTTCTGTTGTTACTGTTATTGTTGCTACACCTGCACTTTTAGCTACAACATTTCCATTTTGATCTACTGTTGCTATTTCTGAATTACTTGATGACCATGTTACTTTTTTGTTTGTTGCATCTTCTGGTAAAACTGTTGCCTGCAATGTTCTGTTTGTTCCAACTTTTAATCTCATTGCTTGTAAATCTAAATTTACACTAACAACCTTTTTATCTCCTGATTCAGCCTCTTTTGTAACTGTCACTTTACAAGAAACTGTTATTCCACCATCTTCTGTTGTAGCCATTATATTTGCTACACCTTCAGATTTTCCTGTTACTCTTCCTTTTTCATTTACCATTGCAACTACAGGATTGCTTGATGTCCATATTACTGTTTTGTTTGTTGCATTTTCTGGAACTACTGTTGCTACTAAATCTTTAATCTCGTCAATTTTTAATTCAAGTGTTTGTGCATTTAATGTAATTCCTTCTACTCCAATTGTACCTGGATCTATTTGTTCTTCTTTTGTTACTGTTACTTTACAAGATGCATACATTCCACCATCTTCTGTTATTACTGTTACTGTTGTTGTTCCTACAGCTTTTGCTGTTACAATTCCATTTTCATCAACATCTGCAATTGTTTTATCATTTGTCTTCCATATTACTTTTTTATTTGTTGCATTTTCTGGCATTACTGTAGCATTTAATTGTATATTTTCATTAACCTTTAAATTTACAGATTGCGTACTTATAAATACACCTGTTACAGTAACTTCTTCTGGTTCTGGATTTGGGTCAACTGTATCATCTATTACTGTAACTTCACATTCTGCTACTTTTGCTTCATCTTCTGTTGTTGCTGTTACTATTGTTGTTCCTACAGCTTTTGCTGTTACGTTTCCAGCATCATCTACACCTACAACGGAATAATCCTCAGATGCCCAGATTACATTTTTATTATCTGCATTTTCTGGTGTTACTGTTGCAACTAATTTTTGGCTTGCCCCAACTTTTAATGTTAATTTAGTATTATCTAAAGTAATTCCTGTTACTTTTACTGTTTCTGGTTCTTCTGGATCTGGATTCTCAGGTTCATCATATTTTATTACTGTATTTGTTAAACTTGCTGTTTTTGTTTTTATGTAATCACCTGATACGTCTACCTTATTTGTTGCATCTTTATTTTCATATATCATTCTTGCTCTAGCTTTTATCTTTAATGTTATTGTTTTTCCTTGAGGAATGATTAAATCTTTATTTACATTTGCAACATCTTCTGTATCTTTATCTACTAATGATAGTTCTTGTTCTTGCTGTATTTCTGTAAAATTTTCTACATTTTGTGTTATTAATGGTTCATCTTCATCTTTTACTTTTGTTATTTCTACTTTATAATTATTGTATGATACAGAAACAGGAGTTAATTCATATGGTATATAATCTTTAACATTCACTCTGCTATATGTTGTGTACCATTGTCTTGTTTTTCCTATATTTTTTATATTAACTGTATATTCTATCTCGTCATCTTGTCTTAATTTTTGTCCTTCTTTATTTGATGACATAGTAACTTCTACACCTTCTACATATCCAGTTGAAGTTGTTTCATTTGAAAGATATACATTAGATGCTTTTGCTGTTGCAACTGCTTTTAATTGATATTCAAAATCATTATCTTCACTATACTCATTTACATTTCCTCTTATCCAAATCTTTTTCTGTTCACCTTTTGCTAGTTGACTTATAGTATGTCTCCACATATTTCCATCAAAGCTTCCATAATTATCATCAACACTACTAATTTCGAAAAATGCTGAAGCTTCAAATGTTAAGTCAACATCTGTTAAATCTTTACCAGATATGTTTTCTACAACAAACTTATATGTCCAATCATTTTTTCCGGTCCCTACTGCTACACTTAGTTCTGTTTTTATTTCAGCTTGTTTAATTTGTAATTTATTGCTAAAGTCATATTGTGTTGCTCCTATTACCATTTGGTAATTTACACTAGATACTTTTGATTCTTCTGTATCTTCTAAATCATTTATTCTTAAATCAAAACTATTTTCAACTGTTTCTCCTGCTTTAATGTCATTTAAATTAATATTTATTTTTTTGCTTGATTGAGCATTATATTCATATATATCATATCTTTTATAATATCCATATTTTTCATTATAATCACAGTCTTTTTGATTTAAAACAACCCATGTCATTTCATCTGGTATGTCAATTGCAAATTTTACAGATTTTGCAGATGTATTTGTATTTGTAACTTTTATTGTGTTATTAACAATTTGTTGTTCATAAACTGTTCCTTCTTCTGGAATAGATTGATTTCCAACTTTTCTAGAAATTTCTACTCTTATTCCGTCTTTCTCTATTACTTGTACATAATTTTGGTCTGCAGAATATAAAACTGGTGTTGCAACTACAATTTTATTTACAAGTGATATTGTTAATTCATCATATGTTTTTCCTTGTTCAGTATATACTGTTCCTTTTGCATTTTCATTTGTATATGTTGTTTTTACTACTTTCTCTGTTGTTTCTAGTGATTTTCTTAAATACACTTTTAATGGAACAACTACATTTACTCCTCCTGCAATAGTGTTTTGTTCATAATTTTCTTGACTGCCTTTTAATGTTATTTTTATGGCTTTATTTTTGTTTTCATTTACTATTACTTTTGCTTCTTCTATTTCAAATTTTAGATTATTATATACTAAGTATGGTTCTGTTATTATTGCTTCTTCTACTTCACTTGGTAATTCAACTGTAATTGTTGGATTTTTAAATAAGCTATCTTTTGAAGTATTTGTTTTTAATATTGTTGTAAGAATTACTTCATTTACTGCATTATTTGCCCATGTTTTATTATCAAATTTTGTTTCTATATTTGAAATAGCATCTTTTATTTGAACTGTATTTTTTTCTACAATTTGATAAACTTTCTTATCTTCTGTTGTTTTATTCTCTGTTGCTTTACTTTCTGAATTTTCTTGCTGAATTTGAATTATATTATATCCTTGTGCAATCATATATGTATTAATTTTATTATATGTTAAATCTTTCATGTCTGAACTAATACATTTTGTATTTTCAAATTCTACAATTCCTTCTTTTTCTATACCTGTTAATTTTATTACTATATTTTGTATTTTATCTTCATATTTTATTGTTACTTTTCCATTTTCATCTGCTTCTGTATCTTTATTTATTGTCTTTAAAATTTTTCCTGCATTATTTAAAATGTCTAAACTTGCTTTTTCTCCAAATGTATTTATAAATTTAGCTTTGTCAATACTTGTTTCTTTATATGTTAACATGCTTGTGCCATCTAATTCTTGTTCATCATTTTCGAATTTATTTATCCATGTCATCATATATTTTTGTGCTAAATCTTTGTCACTTATTTCTATTTTAGCTGTTTCTTTATATGTTGTTTCATATTTATTATTTTCATTAAAACTATTTGCTTTTATATAACCATTATAAATGTCTTCTGTTTGATATTCTGCTGATATAATATCTCCTATTTTTTCTGTAATTTTGCCTTCTTTTTCCACTTTTGATAAAACCTTTGTGGAATTCTCGTCATTTAATGTTACTTCTACATTAGTTCTTATTTTTAAATCTCTTTCTTCATTTGTAGCACTATAACATTCTTCTCTATAAATACAGATGATATCATATTCATCTCTTGCATCAACAACATTATCTTTATAGTCTTTGTTTTCTGCTGTTATTGTTAAAATACCTGTACTTGCATGGTATTCGTACTTAGCACTTTTTTCACCATTTGTTGCTTGTGTTGATTTAGTTATTACTTCTACTCTACTTGGTTTATAGTCTCCTACCCATGGTAATTCCATTGTTACACTTGTTTGCTTAAATGGAACATAGTCTACACCTTCAGCTAATTTTAAACCTGTTTTTAGGTTAAATTGTACTAAAGTTCCTTTACTTCCACTTTTGCTTTCTTGACCATTTACTGCTGTAGTATCAAAGTTTTCATATTTAGTTAAATTAAGCTCATTTATTGCTTGTCTTTTATCCTCTTCTTGGGCTTTTTCAACTGCAGTTTGAACCGCTTCTACTGCTTCTGAAACTACAAGCATTAGTGAACTATTTAATAATAAAACTATTAACATTAAAATACAACACAATTTCTTCTTCATCTGTTTTTCCTCCATTATTTATTGCAGTATTCTTTCTATATATTCATATATAATAATGATACTTTTTTTACGGATACTAGTCAATATAAGCCTTTTTTGTAACTTTTGCAATATTTTTTATGCCTTTACGGAACCTCATTTTTCGAAATTTATTACAAAAATATTACATTTTTTTATCTTTTTTTCGTGATTCTTGTAATATTTTGAGCTTTTCCTTAGGGCAAGGCGAAAAAACAGTGCCAGGCACAAAACTACCCTAAAGGTAATTTTATACCTGACACTTTCTTATAATTAGTTCTTTTTATTCTTTTTTATTAAACAGATTCCCACTGCTATAATAATTAATACAACTGTAGAACTAATTAATATTATATTTGTATTTACCGTATGTTGGCTAATACCAGTTGGAGGTGTAATTACAAGTCTTACTTCTCCATCGTCACATTCATCTGGTTTTCCTGTAGATGGATTATGATTTCCTGGGGTTGTTGATTGAGGGTTAGTCTTAAATGGACTTATTATCTTTTTAAATGTTTCTATTATTTCTGCATGGTTATCTAATACAACTCCTGTTTCATTTACTGCTAATAATTTACTAGCATATAATTTTACTATAGTAGTTCCTCCTGGTTGATTGTATTCTGTAGGTGGTTTTATTTTTCCTATATCATTTGTTTCAAGTATTGTATATCCTTTTCCTTGGTTTTCTAGATCTTTTAGACCATTTTTTTCTTGATTTTCATATACACTGTTTTTATCTATATAAGCCCTTGTTTCTGATGTTCTCTGGTCATAAAGTGATAATAAGTCATCAGCTGACAATTCATTCCATTTTACATCATTTTCCAAACTCTTTTGTTTGTCTAATACCAATCCTCCTGACATGTAATCTACTAATTTAAATATAACATTATCTAGTATTTGTCCGCCTTCTTTGATTCCAAAATAATAGTAATTTGTGTTTTCTCTATAGTCATAATCTATTTCAGAATAGTTTGTTATTTTTATTCCATACTCTACAATTACTGTAGCTCCCTGAACTAATTCATGGTCTATTTCGGCTACAACTAATCTATTCTTTCCATTTTCTCCTCCTAGTGCCTTGACATAACTTAATTGAGACTCATATGGATTTCCTGATATTAAGTTTTGTCCATTTGCTAAAGTTACTGTTAAGTTAGTAATTGTTTTATCCACATTTATTTTTTGTTTTGGTCTTTCTGTAATTCCAAAATCTAAATATGGTACTACTGCATAAAATGTTGGAACTCTTTTTGCTTTTCCATTGTCTAATAATACAACTTCTCCATCAAATTCAAACTCATCTTTGTAGTCTGTCCATGATATTTTATCTGAATTTGTTAGATTTGTTTTTCCATTATTTTCAACAAAGAAATCAAATATTCCTGATTTTGCAGTCATTTTCAATGAACCGTCTGTATAATTTCCATAATATACATCATCAGAATTTTCTCTTTCAACCATAGATTTATCTATTGCAGTACTTATTCTTGTCTTTGGCTCTTCATTTGCATTTGTTATTATCCAATTTACATCTCCAGATAGTAAAGCATTTTCTATGTTATTAGATACAACGATTGTTGATTTATAATCTCTTGCATCTATTATTTTATCTATTTTATCATTATTAATTGTTGTATATGTATTTGTGTCAATTTTTCCATATTCATATTTTAATTGATAATTTTTAGCAGGAATTACACCTAATAACATATAATTTGCTTTATAAATGTAATTTGTTGTATTTATAAAATCTTTGCTTGAATTTGTACTTGCATCCAATTCATTACCTTCTACATCGTTTCCGTTTATACTTAATGTATAGATTTTGGCTGTTTTTTCATTCTCACCATCTTTTTCTATTAATTCTACTTTAACATTTTCAACTAAGGTTTCTTTTTCTTCGTATATACCATCACCTAATCTCTCATTTTTATTTACTAATAATTTTTGATCAGATGCATCATCCCATACAATTCCAGATATACCTCTTGTTGGATCTGCTTCATCTATTCCTATTATTAGTGATGGTGCATAATCCGTGTCATCTTCAAATGTAGCTAAATCAGTTAATTTTCTATTTTCAGCTGTATATCCATCTAACTTACTACCATCTGGTCTTGTAATATCAACATTTGTATTTCCAGTATTTTCAACTCCAACACTTGCATCTTGAGGTGCTGAGTCTTTATCTATTGCTGCATATACTGCTCCAACTCTATTTACAGAATCACTTGGTGTTTTAACACCTGCACATATTGTTTTTGAACTATATAATGATGTGAATGATGAAATTTCTGATACATTCATTAATGTTGCTCTTTGATGTGCAATTGAAGTCAACGCTTCTTTGCTTAAGTGGAATCTTACCATAACTGCTGTTGAACATCCTGGTTCCAATGGTTCTAATGTTGGATTTAATTTAATATATGCTGCATTGTAATTTTCATCAGATTTGCTTTGAACACCTGAATGAGCTGGTGATTGTTGAATACTTGCAGAACCTTCAACAATTTGGTAAGAGTCATATCTCTTATCATAATAATTTACTATTTCAGTAATTCTTGATGATAATGTATCTGATTGGTTTTTAACTATAATTTTATATGTTACCCACACATCCATTACAGAAGAATTTTTATTTAAATTATATGCTAAATCTGATTCATATAATGGTCTTGTGTATGTTGTTAATCCCCTGTTACTATAAGAGTTCCTATATTTACTTCCAAATTTAACATCTACACCAAAATTATCATTATTTGAGCCATCTATATTTCTTCCTCCATATTTGTATGTATTTAGATACTCTCCAACTCTAACATCAACAGACATTAAATCTGTAGCAATAGCATTATCTGCTTGCTCTCTTCTGAAGATTCCTTGGTTATTATTTGTAATACACTCTAATCCTGTATATTGATATGCCTCCTCCCATTTATCCTTAATCTTATATCCAGACTCTTGCGTAGAGGCTATGATTGAATAATCATGTACTCTATTCTTAGTAGCATCTGTAATTTCTAATATTTTATTACCGCTACTATTGTTTCCATATTCATATGGCCAATGATCTTTGAATGTTGCAATATTATCAGCAACCTCATAATCTAAGCTATATGTTGCAATATTATCAGCAACCTCATAATCTGAGCTATATTTAGTTGAGGCATTTTGATATATTTCTGTAAAACTATTATTTACAGACTCTCTATCTTTCTTATCACTTCTTCCTCTTTTTACTTCACTAGCTTTAGACAATTCATCATTTTGATCACTATATTGCCAATCTCCTTTTAAGTCTTCGGTTGTAGCAACTGTTGTAAACTTCAAGCCATCATATTCGAATTCGATTTGGTATTTACCTAAATCATCTATTACAATGTTTCCGTTTTCATTTTCTGGATTACTTCTAAATGTATTTCCATTTACATATGGTTTATTGTTACTCCAATAATCTGGATTATTATATCCATCATCAAAGTTACCATCTTGCTTTTCTCCATTGATGTATTTTACACCATCAACTATTTTTGTACCAAATTCATAGTATCCATTTTCATCAGTTACAGCCACTCCAACTGTTTTACCATTTTTAAGTAAGAATACTCTAATACCCTTAATTAAAGCATCTGATGCAGAATCATATATACTATTTAATGTTTGGCCCTTATTATCTGCAATATCTTCCCAAACAAATCCAGATATACGTACATACATTTGCTCATTTTTAATTGTCAAATCTGTATTTAATTTTCCATCTGTTTTGTCTGTTTCATATGATTTGTTTCTATCTAATTCAAGCCATCCATCTGATGTGATTTTTCCTATATTTGCAGTAAATGTTACCCTAAAGTTGTTATAATCTTTTTCATCTGCTAAATATCCATAATTTTCATTTTTTACTTCTTCTAAATGATATTTAATATGGTCTACACCATTTGTACTTAATAATAAATTGTATATAGCAATTCTACCATTTTCATCTGTTGTAAATCTTGTTGCATCATTTATGTTTTTAACAAAATCTATATCACAAATTTTAACTGCTCCTGTTACTTCTTTTTCCCAAGAGCCATTTGCTGATGTTTTTATTTTTACATATTTATATGTTGAATTAATTTTTCCATAGTATTTATTAGATTTGTCTGTTATTTCAACATCTTTTTCTGCTCTTAATATAAATGATACATTTGCAAGTTTTTTATCAGCATTTCTGCTATCTTGTTTTACAATACCAAAGTTACCTGTTTGTTTCAAGTTTAATGCAGTTACTTCAAAACGTCCTGTTCCATTTTTCTTATCTGTATTTGGACTTGTTTGTCTGTTCATATCAACCCATCCACGTTTTGCTATTTCATCTACATTTGTAGATTCATTACTTGTAACTGTTCCATCATTATCTGATGAAATAAATGTTGTTGTATAGTTATTATATGTACCTTCTTCTGCAACCCAACCATAGTTATCATTTGCAACTTCTTCAATATGATATTCTATTTTATTAGCTCCATTTGTACTTATCAATAAATTACTTATTTGTATAATTCCTTTTGAATCTGTAACAAATACTGTTGCTTTTTCTCTATCAACAAAGTCTAATGCTTTTGCATCATTTTCGCTTCTATAAACTATGTCTTTTACTCTTACAGAACCTTGTACTTTTTTAGCATACTCTCCATCCATTTCCAAGATTTTATCTGTTTGATTTCTATCTGGAATGATTCTTATATATTTATCTGTAATGCCTTCATCTGTAACTACATTACCATTTTCATCTAATAATTTAGCTTTTATTATAAATGAAACATTTGGTAATACTTCTTCGGTTTTTCCATCTTTATTTTTATCTGTATCTACTTTTCTTATGTATAAGTTTCCTGTCTGTTTAATGTTTTTTACTGTTGCTATTGATGTATATTGAGCATTTGATGGCTTCTTATCTGTCAATTCTGAAGATGCTCTATTCCAAGTATACCAATATAAACTTGGTTCACTATCTTCTGTTTGACCTTCAAATCTTACTTTATAATTTTGCCATTTATCTGTATCAGATACATAGCCATAATTATTTGTAGCCATTTCTTCAAATGCATATTTTATACGATCTTTTCCATTTGTACTAATTTGCAAGTTACTTATTCCTATTTGTCCATTTGAATCTGTAACAAATAATGTTGCTTCTTCTTTATTGTCTGTAAATGCAATTGGCTCTACAGCTCTATCTTCTGCTGTTTTATAAACTTTATCTATTACTCTGGCTTTTCCCGTAATTTTTGTTGCATATCCATCTTTTCCAACTTCTACATTACCAGCGCTTTCTACCATTACTTTTAAATATTTTCCATCTATTCTTGCTTTTTGAATTGGATCTTCATATCCATTTCCTTCATATTGTGTTTTTATATAAAATTCTACATTTTCTATTTTTCTATTTTGGTCATAATCTCTCTTGTATATTTCCATATTTGTTGTTAATTTCATGTTTTTTGCAAGTAATGTAAATGCTGGTTTCGCATCATTTCCAGACTTATCTGTTTCTACAGATGTTTGTCTTTTTAAGGTTATCATTGCTGCATTTGATTTTGTAATAGTACCACCTATTGTTCTTACAGAACTTTGGTTACTTGTTTCTCCTTCAAATACTACAGCATATGTGTTTCCATATTTGTCATCTGTTCTTACTGCTGGTGCATATCCATAATTATTTGCCTCTAACTCGATTACTTCATATTCAATGTAATCTCCTCCGTTAGTGCTCATTAATAAATTTAATACACCTGTTATACCATTTGCATCTGTTCTAAATTTAGTTGCATCTGCAAATGAACTTGTAAATCCTATTGGTTCTACTTTTGGATTTTCATTTTCATCATAAGTTTTATCTTTTACTCTTACAATTCCTTCTACTTCTGTTAAATATTTGTTATCTGAATCTTCTGTCATTATTTGAATGTATTTTCCATCTATTTTTTGTTTAAAATAATTATCTCCTTTTCCATTTGCAACATAATGTGCTCTTATTACAAACAAGGCATTTTCTAATCCTCTGTCTTGGTCATAATCTCTTTTATAAATTTTTAAATTTGCCGTTAATTTTTTATCTAATACAGTTAAGTTTCCAGCCATTGTTGTACTATTTTTATTTGTTTGAGTTGAAGTTAATCTATTTAAAGTTAAAACTGCATGTGCTGAATCTGTTGCAGTACCTTCATTTAATTCATATTTACTATTATTTGAAGTAGAAAATTCATAATCTACTGCGTAGTTCTTGCCTACTTTTCCATCTTCTCTTATTGATGGAGCATATCCGTATCTATTAATAGAAATCTCATAAATATCATATTTGATTCTATCATTTCCATTTGTACTCATTAATAAATTTTGTAAACCTATTATTCCATCTGCATCTGTAATAAATACAGTTGCTTTATTGATATCACTTGTATATGCAATTGATTCTTTTATATTAGCTGAATTTTCATTTGCACTATATGTTTGATCTTTTACTCTTGCCATACCAGTTATAGTTTTTGCATATCCATCTGCTCCAATTACTGCATTAGAGCCACTATCAATCATTACTCTAATATATTTACCATCTATTTTTGCTTTTTGATTTGTATCTTCATATCCATTTCCATCATATTCAGCTTTTATTACAAACTTTACACTTTCCATCTTTTTGTCTTGATCATAATCTCTTTTATATAATTTAAAGTTTGTTGTTAATTTCTTATTAGTTACAGTTAATGTTGATTTTATTGTTGAATTATCAGTTTCAACTGAACTTTGTCTTTGTAATTTAATAAGTGCTGATGCTGATTGAGTACTATTTCCGTTATTTTTTGAATATTGGCTTCCATTACTAGAACTGAAACTATAATCAACCACATATGATTTTCCTACTTTATTATCAGTTCTTATTGCTGGTGCATATCCATAATTATTAGATTCATTTTCTAATATTTCATATTGTATTTGATCACTACCATTTGTACTTGTTAGTAAATTAATAATTTCGATTATTCCATTACTATCTGTTACAAATTTTGTAGCTTTACTCATATCGCTTGTAAATGCTTCTGATTCTAATGCCTGATTTTCATTTACTCCTTCTATTATTCCTGGAGCATATGCTTTATCTTTTACTCTTACTTTTCCTGTTGCGTATGTTGCATATCCATTTTCTCCAGTAATTACATTAGATCCTTTATCTGCTATTATTTTTACATATTTTCCATCAATTTTACTTTGCATATATTGGTCTGAATTTCCATTTCCAATATAATGTGCTTTTAACACAAATTCTACATTTTTTAATGCATTATTAGCATTATCATAATCTCTTTTATAGATTTTTAAGTTTCCTGTAAGCTTTTTATCTGTTACTTCAATTTCAAGACATGTACTGTTGTCTGTAAGTTTTTGTCTATTCAAATTTATAATACCTTGTGAATTACATGTACTTCCATTTGAAGACCTTTTTTGCGTTATATTTATTGTATTATTAGTGCTTCCATATTTAATTGAACCATTTGCTTTTACTGGAACTCTTGGTGCATATCCATAATTATTGCTTGAAATCTCTATTAATTGATATTGAAACTCTGCTTGATCTATATATTCAAATCCTTCTACTGCATAGTCTCCTTCTCTACCTGTAGTTGCTGTTAATAGATTATATATTTCTATATTTCCACTACTATCTGTAGCAAATTTAGTAGCTTTATCTATGGAATCTACAAATGTAAATCCTGTTATAGTTGCCTTTCCCTTAACAGTTTTTGCATACCCGTTTTGATAATTTGTTACACCCCTTGTTTCGGCGACTTTTACTAATACATATGGTTTTGACGCAATTTCATTTACTACATGACCATTATATAAGTAATTATTTACATTTGCTCCTTGGAAACTGAAATATGCATTCTGTAGACTTGCCTTTAGCACAAATTCTACATTTTCTAATCCTTTATTTTGGTCCAAATCTCTTTTATAAATTTTTATATTTGCTGTTTGAGATTGGTTTGCGATAATCCATTCTATAGTTTGTGCAGCTTGCATTTTTATTGAACCCCATGTAATTTTACCGTTTTCAACCTTTTTAGTTGAATATCCTACAGATGTTACAAATTTTCTATATTTCCAATTAGCACCACATGATGTTTCAAAAAATGTGTATTCTGCACATACTAAATTATTAATAGTAAGTTTTCCTTGTGAATTTGTACTTAATTTTGTATTACTACTATCTGTTCCTGTAAAACTTAAGTCAAATGACATTTCACCATTTATTCTATAAGTTGTATTGCCAACCGTATAGGTTCCACCATTTACTACAACTCTTAAAGGATAATTTGGCACTGTATAGTTATAGCCATATCCTTGAACTTTTCTTACTGTTGACGTTCCATCTGTAAATTTTATATTGGTATCTTTCATTGCTGTATATTCCCAGTATTTACTGTCTCCTGGAGAATCACTATGATAGTTATCTGATATCGTCCATGATTTTTCTTTTATTACTAATGGATTTTCTGTTGTAATACTAGTAATTAATTGTCCATTAGTTGTAGCTCTAAAATATGTTGATAAAGCTCCGTTATTTCCTAACAAAAATACAAATTCAACTCCTGCTAAAGGTACACGTTTATTGTTAGTTGTAATATTGTCTTCATCTACTTTTATTAATTCAATATTTCCATTTGCTTGCCATCCACCAATTAAATCTATATTATCATATACATCTACATATTCTCTATTTCCTTCTGTTTGTTCTGCACCTATTGTTAATAATCCCATTGACTGAGTTTGTCCATAACATCTTCTAGGATGTCCTGAACCTGTAGCTTTTGTATATACATCTATAGTTGTAGTTGTGTTAGAGCTCTCTTGTATATAATAATGTGCATGTACCGTAAAGTACAATTTACTTACATATATATAGTTACTAGGAATTTTTATCCAAAATTCATCACCTATATTATATGAATGGCTATCTCCAAATTCTAGAAATTGTCCATTTGATATTCCATATCCTAATTGTACATTATTTAATTGTTCAACATAATTTTCTGACTCTGCATTTAAAATGTAATTATGATAATTATCTGTACTTACTGCATTTACATTTACTATAGGTGTATCATACCAGATTCCTTCTGGTCTATTTGTATTTGAATCATCTACACGAAATGGTCCTATTCCTGTGCTTCCATCATTTAATTTGGTAAATGTTACTCTTGTTCTGTCATATGCAGTTTTTGATATATCCATTTTATAAGGATTGCCTTTATACTGAGTATTAACCCCAGCTATTGATGAAGATGATGATGCATTTTTAACTCCTGTTATTTCATGAAGTGCATTATCACAAAAATTTGCTCCTGGCATAGTACAGTTAAATAAATAACTTGTTTCTTTACCATCAGATGTAATTCCTACTGCATTTACCCCATAGTGGTTTGTATCTATACCTCTAATATATCTAATTTTAGTTGTACTACCATTTTCAGTAATATCAATTGTTTTTGTACTGGCATTATATTGTATTGTTGCACCAAAACTATTTGGTGTTTTTATAAACATTACTAATCCCATAACAAATACAAATGTCATTATATTTAAAGCTTTACGATTTTTCTTTTTAATAATTAGTACAAAGCTTGCTATTAATATTAAAACAATTCCCATAAGTACACCTATCCATTTTCCTAATCCTGTTGAAATTCCTATTAATACCTCTGCTTTTGAAGTATCATTTGCAGAATTAATATCACTTTGTCCTTTTTCATTACTACTCATTGCAATTTTTGCATTATTTGTAACTAATCCCACATTGCTACTTGTTACTTTTTTAGTTAAAACTAAGTTAATTTCTTTACTTTGTCCTACTTCTAAAGTATCATTTGCAAGTGCTGTTGTAACTAGTCCTTCTGTGCTTGAATACCAATCTGTATTTAATTCTGAATGGAACTCAAGTCCTTCTGGTAAAGTATCTATAATTCTTCCAACTTTTCCTGCTAGTTCTCCATTATTTGTTGCAACAATTTTATATTCTATAATAACTGTTGCACCTTCAACTTGCTTTGAATTTATTTCAAATTTTGCAAATTGTTTGTCTTTATAATCATATGTTTTTGTTTCTGTTTTTGTTTGAACTGTTATTTTATTTACATATTTCTTAATTCCTATATCAAAATCTTTTATTTCTACAAGACCAATATCAATATTATTTTGATTTACTTGTGCATTTAATGTATCTGTAACTCCTGCAAGTCTTTCTTTTCCATCTAATAATACATTTTTTGATATTGCATCATTGTTTTTAGTTACAGGAACTCCAACTGCTTGATATTCTGCTAATTCATATTTTTCTGAATCATACAAAAATATAACAATATATTTTCCCTTTACTATATCTGTAAATGTATAAGTTCCATCACTTCCTGTTATACTCTCTATTGCTTTTCCGTCTTTTGATACAAGTTGTTTGCTTGTATAATCATATAATAATACTCTCATATTACTATAAATTTTTTCTTCACTATCTCTTTTTCCATCTTCATTTGAATCTATCCACGCAATTCCTGATATTGTTACTTTTTCTTCTTCTGGAGTTGGCGTTGGGTCAGGTGTTGGTGTTGGGTCTGGATCTGGACTTGGATCTGGTGTTGGATCTGGGTCTGGATCTGGATTTGGATCTGGTGTTGGATCTGGGTCTGGCTCTGGACTTGGATCTGGACTTGGTGTTGGATCTGGTATTGGGTCTGGAGTTGGATCTGGTATTGGGTCTGGAGTTGGGTCTGGATCTGGATCTGGAACTGGGTCTGGATCTGGATCTGGGTCTGGATCTGGATCTGGATCTGGGTCTGGATTTGGATCTGGATTTGGATCTGGATCTGGGTCTGGGTCTGGATCTGGATCTGGGTCTGGGTCTGGGTCTGGATCTGGATTTTCAAATCCTGAATCACCAGGCTCTATCGGTGTCCATGGATCTGTTGGTTGATCTGGTGTACCAGGAGTAACTGGTGTTTCTTCTGCTTTTTTAACTATATTAGTTAATGTTTGAGTTTTAGATTTTATATTATCTCCAGAAATCGTAATTTGATTTGATAGTTCTGTGTCTTCTGAAATATCTGATTTTACCTTACCATTTATTTTTAAAACTACTGTTTTACCTTCTGGTATTTTTAATTTTAATTCTGTTGAAATTCCACCATCATCATTTTTATTAAATCCAACACTTGATGTCTTTTCTTCATATGACTCTACTATATGAGGAATTTTTATTCCATTTCCTTTATCCTCATAAACAATTTCTGTATTTATAATAAATTCATTATATTCTATAGTAGCATATTGCAATGCATCTGTAATGAAATCATTTACATTTACCTCTGTATATGTTGCGATTCCACCTCTTGTTTTTCCTATATTTTTCAATTCTACAGTATAATTTATATCATCATATGGATTTAATTCTTTACCATCTTTATCTGATACAACTGTCATTTCTACTGCTTCTATGTTTCCAACACGACTTGTTTCATTAGAAACATATGTATTTATATTATCACCGTAAACAGTAGCTTTTCCTTTTAAAGTATATTCACAGCCGTCGTTTTCGTTTACATCAGATATTTCTCCATTTATCATAATGTATTTATAGCCCTTTAGTTCAGCATTTTCTTCATCTAAAGAATATGGTTCTAATGAATCAATTGTATATGTCCACATATTTCCTTGTATATTTCCTGTTGTATCTAATCCTTTAACTTCTGTTATATTAAATATTGGAGAAGCTTGAAATGCTAATTTTACATTTTTCAATTCTTTTCCAGACATATTTTCAACTTCTATTACATAGTTCCAATCTTTTCTGTCTGTTCCTACTACACATTTTAAATCAACACTTAATTCAGCTTGTTTTATAACATTACTTTTTTGTACATCTGGCAATGTTGAATTGTTTACACTTGCAGAATATACAATAGTTGAATTAACATCATTTGCATCATCATTTAAGTCTTTTACCTTTAAATCAAATTGTTTTTCATAACTTTCTCCTGGAGCTAATTTTATCTGTCCAAAATTAATTTGTTTTGTTTCTTCTTGCTCATAATAACCATATATTGCTCCATTTATACGATCCCAACTTTTATATGTTTCATTCCAAGTATATCCATCTTCTTTTAATTCTACATAAACCATTTCATCAGGAATTTTAGCAATCAAATTTACTATTTTTGTTGAATCACTGTTATTAGTGATTTTGGCTATATTTGTAACTATTTGACGTTCATATAAACTTCCATTATTAGAAATATCTGCTCCACCTACTTTTTGAGAAATATCAAGTTTTATTCCACTTTCCTCATATGTTGTAGTTTGTTCTTGCTCTACTGCCATTGGAACAGCTTCTGCAATTTGATTTATCAAAGAAACTTCTAATTCTTCACATTCCTTGTTATCTTGTTTATATACAGTATTATTAGTATTTTCATTTGTATATGTTAATTTTAATGTATCAGTTTTATTTACTGTCATTGATTTATTTAAATGTATAGTTACTGGAATAACCACATTTGTACCATTTACTAATGAACTTTGTTCATATGTTTTTTGTTCACCTTTTAATTTTAATTTTAAAACTTTATTTTCTCCATTATCTTCTACTTCACATTTTTCTATCTCAAATGTCTTATCATTGTACATTAATGAAGGTGTTCCTATAATTACTTCCTCAATGTCTTTTGGCATTTCTATTGATATTACAGGATTTTTAAACAAACTATATTTTGAATCATCCGCTTTTAAGTTTGCAATCATAACCACATCATTTTGAACATTATTTACAAATGTATTTTTGTCTAAAGTTATTCCTATGTTTGACATAGCTTCTTTTATTTGAACAGTATTTAATTCTGTTGCACTATATACTTTTTTTAATTCTGTTTTTACTGTTTCATCTTCATTCGTAGAAGAAATTAGATTATAACCTTGAGCTACCATATATGTATTAATTTTGTTATAAGCTAAATCCTTCATATTAGAATTAATACATTTTGTATTTTCAAATTCTATAATTCCTTCTTTTTCAACATCAGTTAATCTAATAAATACATTTTGAGTATTATTATCATATTTAACTATTATTTTTCCATTCTCATCAACTTCTGTATCTTTGTTTATTGTTTGTAATACTTTTCCATCTTTATTTAATATTTCTATAGTTGCTTTTTCTCCTAATGTTTCAATCATTTTAGCTTTTTCTATAATTGTTTCTTTATATGTTACCATTGTTGTATCATTTAGTTCTTGTGTATCATTACTAAATTTATTTACCCATGTCATCATATATTTTTGAGCAATATCTTTATTACTTATTTCGATCTTTGCTGTCTCTTTATATAAAGTTTCATATTTATTTTCTTCATTTATACTATTTGCATATATATATCCATTATAAATATCATCTGTTTTGTACTCTGCTGATATAAGATTTCCTATTTTTTCTGTTACTTTAAGTTTACTCTCTGGTTTTGCTATAAGTCTTGTTGAATCAGTATCATTTAAAACAATTTCTACATTTGCTCTTGCTTTCAATTCTCTTTCTTCATTTGTTTCACTATAACATTCTTTCTTATAAATACAAATAATGTCATATTCATCTCTTGCACCAACTACTTTATCTTTATAATCACTATTTTCTGCTACTATAGTGATAATTCCTGTGCTTGAATGATACTCAGACTCAGCTATTTTTCCACCATTTGTTGCTTGTGTAGATTTGGTTATTACTTCTACTCTACTTGGTTTGTAATCACCTATCCATGGTAAATCTATATTAATACTTGTCTTTTTTATTGGAGTATATTCTGCGTTTTCATCAAAAGTAATTCCAGTCTTTAAACTATATTGCACTAATACACCTTTACTGCCTGTTGTATCTGAACTTGACTCAGTATTCATTGTATTAAAATTCTCATATTTAGTTAATTCTAATTCTCCAACCGCTTGAGTTTTTACTGTCTCTTTTTCCTTATCTGTTGAAGTTTGTATTGCTTCTACCGCTTCAGAAACAATAAGCATTAATGAACTATTTAACATTAGTGCTGTCAATATTAAAATACTGCATATTTTTGCCATTAAAATCTTACTTTTCATGAATCCTCTCTCCTTTTGCATTTTACAATTACATATATTTAT